>Ga0256914_1000132_pt1 | contig 70775 bp, 61 predicted proteins | sample HulkmetaG_FD_191571 | JGI IMG/M metagenome (GOLD analysis project Ga0256914, IMG submission 191571) | Hydrothermal chimney microbial communities from Main Endeavour vent field at the Juan de Fuca Ridge, Pacific Ocean - Hulk | ecosystem: Environmental > Aquatic > Marine > Hydrothermal vents ...
AAGGATGTCTTGCCTTGTAAAAGATGAGACGGTTTCTTCGTAACCAATTATTGGACGCCTGTAGGGATAAACCTGATAAGAGATTTTCATCAGGTTCTCAAAAAGCCTGGTGTGGGGGTTGTCCAAGCGCATCTTCATCTCTTCAAGAACGACTCTCTTTTCTTTTTCAAGTTCTTCAGGATCAAATTTCGAGTGAAAGACCGCATCTTCCAATATATCCAATGCGGTAGCCAAGTGTTGTGACGGGACAACGCAGTGATATACTGTATAGTCGTAGGACGTATACGCATTTATTGTGCCGCCTAAGGCCTCTATAGTGGCAGCAAGCTCCCCGGGCTTTCTTTTTTCCGTGCCCTTGAAGATCATGTGTTCAATAAGATGGGTTATGCCTGCCTGTTTTTCAGTTTCGTATGCGCTGCCTGCCTTGACCCATACCTGTACAGCCACTACTGGTGCCCTGTGGCTCTCCTTAATCACGGCGGTTAGACCGTTAGGCAAAATTTTGGTGAAGAGACCGGTCATGTTTGAAGTTGTTTGGGCTAAGGCGGCGCCAAGACCAAAGATTGATCCGATGCTAAGTAACAAGATGAGAAATAGTATCCTATTCATGGGAGTTCTCCTCTAATTTGTAAGGTGTTTTTATGACTAATAATCATCAAGGATTTTTTTCAGCTTCCTAGACCCTTGGAGAATTTGGCACTGAATGGTCATTCAACTAATCCTTGACACAGTGCGTGAATTTTGGTACGTACGAATTCAATTTGGAAAAATATTAATAACTTTAATGTTCTCTTCATGCAATGCTAATCCTTATTAACCTGTGCAATCACTACTAACCATCTTGTTGAGGAGGGGAGCGCCCTATGAGCGACGGTTTGTTTAAGGAAAAGGTAAAGAATTTTTTTAAGATCCTTTGCCAAACTGAATGGAATGCGACAGCTGCTGGCCTTATAGTTGCTCTTTTGAGCATACTTATTATGGCGTGGTGGAGGCCTTGGGGAGCAGTTGGAGCCATTAGAAACTGGGGGGAATGGATACTTTATGGTATAGGCATCTTTGATGCGAAGCCAGCATCCATTGTTGTTAGCTCAGGCTCTGTTATTGGAATCGGTTTTCTGGCGGGTGCTTTCATATCCGCATGTCTTGGCAACGATTTCTCTTTCAAATTTCCCCCACCATGGGAACTGGTAAAGGCAATAATAGCTGGAATCCTTATGGGGATCGGATCTGCCTTTGCCGGTGGTTGTAATGTTGGTGGAATGTACAATGCCATTGGAAATCTTGCCGCAAACGGTTTTACTATGTGGCTTGGGTTAGTGGTTGGGGTGGTTCTAGGCCTCAAATATATCTACTGGGAGATGGAACACATAACCTGGGGCACATCTGGAGGTAAAAATTTTGATTTTCCATATGGGCTCAAGATCTTGGTGGGTATTGTTGCATTAGTGATCCTTATCTGGGGGGCTTATTACTATTCCGGGCAAAGTGACGATTATGTAAATTCCTTAAGCGGAATCCTTCTGATTTCTGCTGGTCTTGGATACACTATGCAAAGAGGTCGTTGGTGTATGGTGCAGGCCTTTAGAGAGCCTCATATGACAGGGGACTGTACCTTGGCCAAGTCTGTGGCCTTGAGTATTTTAGTGCTTGCAATTGGTGCAGCAGTTCTAAAGTATGCTGTGCCACAAAGAGGTTCTGCTGTAGCTGTTCAGTCCATCCTTAGCGAAGTAGTAGATGACATAGATCCGGATGAGGTCAAGGACGAGGAGTTGGCCGACACCCTGGAAGATGTTGTAGATGCAGCGGATCAGGCAGTAATAGCTGCAAGGCGTACCCTCGATCCGGTAAACTATGTCCGTGGAACCTTTGGTTGGGGAGCGGTGTTTGGTGGCTTTCTGTTTGGTCTTGGGGCCATGTTTGCAGGCGGCTGCGGCTCTGGTACTCTTTGGCGTGTAGGCGAGGGGCAGATGAAACTCTGGTTGGTTGTTCCTTTCTTTGGAATATCAAATGCCCTTATGACAAAGTGGTTTAGGGCAATTCACATGGAGGGAGTTGGACCCACCCATGAGGGATCTAAGTTGGGTATGCATCTTTATCTGCCAGATGCACTAGGCTATGGTGGCACTATAGCCCTTGTAGTTATTGCTATGGCACTTTGGTATATCATAGTCGATTGGAATGAGGATTCAAATAAACTTATTGTGGAAATGTAACTTCAGTTATGACTGAATAAAAATTATCATAAGAAAAAGGAGGAAACATGAGCGACATCAAAATTGCCCCTGAAGGCTTAGAAGTAGCACGTACATTGGATGCTAAGGGATTGAGTTGTCCAATGCCCCTGCTGAGAACCAAAAAAGAAATAGAGAAGATCAATTCTGGCGAGATTCTTGAGGTCCTTGGAACTGATCCTGGTTCAAGAAATGATATTCCTGGATGGTGTGCAAGGGCAGGGCACGAGTATCTTGGCGAGAGAGAAGATGAAGGTTTTATCCGTTTCTATGTAAAGAAAAAATAAAAAGACTAATTTAATTTTCTTCAATTACTGGAGAAAGGGAGGTTTTAAACCTATGGCTACTGATCCTAATAAACTAGGTATCTTTGTGACTTCTCCCCAATATATGAGGCATGTTATAGGTGTTGCCGCTGCTGCCAAAAGGGCTGGGAAGAAGGTTATGGTATTTTTTACCTTTAAGTCAGTACACCTGACAAAACATCCAGATTTTGTTAAGCTTGCCAACCTATGTGAGGTAGAGGACTTGGCTATTTGTGCAGATAGTTATACTTGTGAAGGTTATGATGTGGAAAAGGATGTCCCCAAGGGCCTAATTCCTCGTCAAATGAGAACACAGGCCTATCATGGTGCCATTATTGATGAGTGTGGAAAATATTTGGTCCTTTAAACAGGAGGCTTAAGTTATGGAATCCAAAAAATGCTATTTTTTGATGCAAAATAGAATGTATGCAGGAGATGCAGTGCGTTCTGCTTTAGGTCTTGCAGTTGAGAATCACTATGCATATCCGGTCTTTATGTATAATGAATATCCCCGTTTTTCCGACTATGTAAAAGAGAACATAGATTGGATAAGGGATATGGAAGGGGATGTCTTTACTCTTGATGGTGAGGATGTCGAAGGAGTTGAGCTTACCAAGATGACCTTGGAAGAATTAGGTGAAAGGTTGAGGGAGGCAGATCTCATTATACCCTATGGTTTGCCTAAGCAAAGCAAGACCCCACCGCCGGCATGTTCAGAAGAATAACAGGGGGAGGATAAAGAGATGAGCGAAGAAAAAAAGATGAAAATATTGCACGTTTATAGGTCCGAGCCCAATGACGATACCAAGAAATTGGTAGAGATTCTAAGTCGCGACCGGGATGCTATGGAGTTCAATCTCTATGTGAATGATCCCAACTATGATATGTTGGTTCAAATGATTTTTGATGCCGATCAGACAGTAAGTTGGTGGTAAAGAGTTCCATATAAAAAATAAAGTTTTAAATTAAGGCCCCAGTTGATTTGCAAATTAGCTGGGGCCTTTTATATTGCCTTAACGACATGAAAAAAAGGGGTCTGGTAAGTGGTTAAGAGATTTGGATCTATAGGTTTATCCTTACTGTTTTTTTATTTCCTTTCTTTAGGTCCTGTTTGGGCCAAGATTTTTATAGACATTAATTCTCCCTTTTTTGAAAAGATTCCAATAGTAGTTGAACAGCCAAAGCTCTTTGTAATAACTTATGAAAATAGGCAGATTTCAAATAAAATCATAAAAACTTTGTCTAGGGATCTAATATATCAGGGATTTTTTTCTGTTTTCAATTCAATGTCAGATAGTGGAGAGGAAAAGATCGACTATAAGGTTGTCTCTGAGTTTTCCAGAAATGGGAAATCCGTCACAGTGGTGATGAGGCTCTACGATCTTACAACAGGCTCCATGCTGGTTGGCAGGCGCTATATTGGCTCCATTTCTGATCTTCAAAAGATAGCCCATCGCTTTGCAAACGAGATAGTGCTTGCCATAACAGGACGCCCTGGCCTTACTCTATCACGCTTTGTTTTTGTGTCTGAGAATTCTTCAGGACGCGAAATCTATTCTGCAGACTTTGATGGATCTAATATCAGACAAGAGACAGATCTTCATACAATTGTCATGTCTCCTAGGTATTCTCCTGATGGTCGCTTCATTGCCTTTACCTCCTTTAAGACTGGGCGGCCTTGTCTTTATCTGAAGGACCTTGAAAGTGGCAATATCAGAAAAATGGCCTGCTTTCAGGGAGTGAATATGTCGCCTGCCTGGCATCCCTCGGGAAAGCGTCTCGCTGTTACTCTTAGCAAGTCGGGGAGTCCAGATATCTATATGGTGGATTTGGCAGGGCATATTATCAAACGATTGACAAGGGGACCTGGAATAAATGTTTCACCTTCCTTTTCCCCTGACGGGCAAAGGTTAGTGTTTGTGTCCGATAGGGCTGGAGGACCTCAGCTGTATGTTTTGGATGTTGTCTCTGGCAGGATTACAAGACTTACATATTCTGGAAGTTACAATACAGACCCTCAATGGTCTCCAGCAGGCGACAGGATTGTATATGTCAGCCGTATACTTGGGAAGTTTCAGATATTCACTATTTCACCAAATGGTGGAGAACCGGTCCAGCTTACTTTTGAGGGAAACAATGAAAATCCGTCTTGGTCGCCAGATGGAAGACAAATACTCTTTTGTTCTAATCGGATTAGTGGTAATAAACATCTGTTTGTAATGCAGGCAAACGGTCAGGAGCAAAGGCTTCTTGTCCAATTTGGTCGTCGTGATTATTTCCCATTCTGGGGGCCTAATACTTTTAAATAGGGGTTTTTATAGTCATGAAAGAAAACTTTTCAAACAAATATTGGAGCCTTTTGGTTGGAATGGTCTTGATGGTTTTATTTTCTGGCTGTGCACCTCAGGCCCAGATAGATATGCTTGAACGCAATGTATCTGGACTCCAAATAGAGACCCATAGGATTGGCGAAGAGATACAGAACATGAAGCGCCAGATGACAGAACTGCAAGGCCAGGCAGAGCAGGGAAGCCGTAAATCTATTGCAAGACTAAATGCCAGGATAGATAGTCTTGAAAGCGAGCTTATGAGGTTAAATGGGCTTGTTGATCAGATCAAATACAATCAGGAGAGGGAAGAGGCAGAGTTGGCCCAACTAAAACAGGAGATCCAGGCCATCCTTGACAAGGCCAGTACTACTCCAACTCCTGTGGTCACGTCGGTCGTTTCAGGGACTAAGTCTCCCAAAATAAAGAAATCAGCTTCAGAAAAGGCCACGATTCCAGAAAAACCCCGAGATCTTTATAAAGAAGGGTTGGATCTGTTTAAATTGAAAAGGTATCAGGAAGCCAAAAAGGCCTTTAGGGAATTCATGAAACAGCATCCTGATTCTCCTATGGTTGCGAATGCTCATTTTTGGATAGGCGAGTGCGAATACAAACAGTCTAGATATGAGGAGGCTATCCTAGAATACAATAAGGTTATAAGCAAATACCCTAAAAGTAACAAGGTACCAGATGCATTACTCAAACAGGGATTTGCTTTTGCAAAGCTTGGAGACAAGGAAAGTGCCAGGATACTCCTGCAAAAACTCATAAAAAATTATCCCCACACCCCACAGGCAAAGGCTGCCAAAAGGCAGTTGAGACTTCTTAGGTGATAGTAATAACAAGTTATTTGATCTCTAGTATAGTAAGGTGTCAGCAAAACTAGAAAGTATAACTTTTCCGAAGTTGATCGTTGTTGGATTGTTGTTCGTCTTTGTCTTAACAGCAACAGAGGGATTGGCTTCCAATGCCTCGACAATAAAGATAGGAGCCCTTCTGGATCTCTCTGGACCGTTTAGTTCTTTTGGGACAGTGGCATATAGATCCATAAGGCTCGCAGTCGAAAATATAAATCTTCAAGGTGGAATAGGAGGATGCTCCCTGGAAATTATGGTGTTTGATACCATGTCGGATGAAAACCGGCTCATAGACGGGGCTACCCAATTAAAAGAGCAGGGGGCTGTGGCGCTTATAGGTCCTTCTGCGGCCCAAAACTGTCTGTTGATCAGAAAGTTTGCAGAAGATAATAGGATTCCTTTAATGTTGGTTAGCGGAACAAGTCCTGTTTTGACTTTTTCGGGTATAAAGACAAGTTGGACCTTTTCTTCAACATTAAATTTTTCTTCTGAGTTAAAGGCCCTGTTTGGTGTTTTTCAAAAAAGGGGGTATCAGAATTTGGGTGTCTTGGTTCAGGCAGACAGTTTTTACAGGGAACTGTTTCTTTGGATAAGGGGCTATGCCCCTGAATATGGCCTTGGGCTTGGATGTGCTGTTGGTTTTAATCCAAATTCAACAGATATTTCAAGAAAAATTGATTATATTAACCGTTGTGAGCCAGACATAGCCCTTGTCTGGGCAAATGATCAAACAAGGGACATGGTGCAGAATGCATTGACATCGGTTGAAGTGCCTGTTGCCCTGTCCCATTCCCTATATGAGGAGAATATTGCTTGGGGGGCAAACTCAACTAGTAGCTTGCTTTTGTTTGTAGCAATTCCCCGCGCCCTAGCGCCTGTCGGGCTTAAAAGATCCCTATCGTTTAGCGCCAAGAGTTTTTTGAACAGTTGGAAAGGTGAGCTGGAGTCAGCAAATTTTAGTTTGAAACTGTGTGCAGCTCAAGCATGGGATGGGGTTATGATTTTGTCTAAGGCCCTAGGGGCTGGAGGAAGTAAGGGACGATCTCAACTCAGATATGCCCTTGAAAATTCGATAAGATCTTACCATGGGGTAATTGGAAAGATCTCTTACGATAAAAGGGATCATTCCCTTGTTGATCCAGCTTCGTTACAGGTATTGCGTTTTTTTGGAGGGCATTGGGGATTTGCCAAATAAGGATTATGCTAGACCGTTCTAGCAATTGTTAATGCAGCTACGCATCTAGCCCCATGATTTTTCAGTGCCTTGGCCAATTCGTTTAATGTACTGCCAGAGGTCATGACATCATCAACTAATAAAAAATTTTCAAAGTCACTCAAACCTTTTACCCGAAAGATGCCCCTGACGTTTCTTTTTCTTTCTTCCAGGCCTAGATTGCTTTGGGGAGGGTTGTCAATTGTCCTTTGAACAAGGTCTAAACAGATTGGTGCATACTCAAATAGCCCCTTTGCTATCAGAAGGGATTGATTAAATAGCCTCTTTTTCAGCCTTTTGGGATGAAGTGGAACAGGTATAATGCATGTCTTGCTAGAGCGGTTATAAAGGTCAAAGGGGATGCCGTTTAAGGCTTGGTCAAGATATGGCCTTGAAAGTTGCAATAGTGCATTGAGGCAAGCCCTGTCATCATGATACTTAAATCTTTTTATCAGGATAGCAATTGGGCCATGATAAATAAAAATCGATCTGGCCCAATCTAGGCTACTATTGTTTTTTGTGCAATGTGAACACAAATGGTTTAGCGAGGTCTTTGCAGGAAAGGGTATCCCGCATTTTATGCAAACTGCTCCATTGATAGGCCTTACATGCTGGATACATTCATTGCACAAAGGGGCATCTGAAGGAATGGAAAGAGGGTGTTTGCAAGCTGGGCATGGTTTAGGAAATAAAGAGTCAAGGATCAGGTCCAGAAGACTGTCTGTTCTCCCAGACCTGATCGTTACAAGGTTTTTTATCCTATTAATCCATAGATTCAACAATGCTTTTGGCAAATTCTGAACACTTTACTTTTGTAGCATCTGGAATTTGTCTTGCGAGGTCATAGGTGACCTTCTTTTTGGCAATGGCATTTTCAAGACCTTTATAAATAAGGTCTCTTGCCTCTGTCCATCCCAGATACTCCAGCATCATGGCTCCTGAGAGGATCAAAGAACCAGGATTCACTTTGTCTTGCCCTGCATACTTTGGGGCAGTTCCATGGGTAGCCTCAAAAAGGGCCACCCCGTCTCCTATGTTGGCTCCAGGGGCCATGCCGAGGCCACCTACTTGAGCGGCTAAAGCGTCTGACATGTAGTCGCCGTTGAGATTGGGCATGGCAAGCACACTATACTCTGCAGGCCTCAGAAGTACCTGCTGGAACATGGCATCAGCTATTCTGTCCTTGATCACCACCTTGCCCTCTGGACGTTTCCCGTCATACTTTTCCCAGAGTTCGTCTTCGGTGATGGTCTGATCAGAGAACTCCAGCCTTGCTAGCTCGTAACCCCAGTTCCTAAAGGCGCCTTCGGTGTACTTCATGATGTTACCCTTGTGGACCAGGGTTACAGAATCGCGATTGTTGTCAATGGCGTGCCTGATGGCCTTTCTTACAAGGCGGTGGGTGCCTGTGCGACTGATAGGCTTAATACCAATGCCAGAGTCTGGTCGTACAGTCGCTCCCATCTCATTAGTGAGAAAATTGATCACTTTTTGGGCTTCCTCGCTTCCCTCTGGCCACTCTATTCCAGCATAGACGTCTTCGGTGTTTTCACGGAAGATCACCATGTCTATGAGCTCGGGTCTCTTAACAGGGCTAGGTACACCCTTGAAGTACCTGACCGGTCTTACACACGCGTAAAGATCGAGCACCTGTCTTAGTGTGACGTTGAGGCTTCTAATACCTTCACCTACAGGGGTGGTTAGAGGTCCTTTGATAGCAACCACATATTCTGAGATCGCATCCAGGGTTTCTTGGGGAAGCCATTCACCCTTCAGTTCCTTGGCCTTTTCACCAGCGTATATTTCCTTCCATGCTATGGAACGATTTCCAGCATAGGCCCTTTCTACCGCTGCATCCAAGACAAGTTTTGTTGCACTCCAAATGTCTGGCCCTATGCCATCCCCCTCTATAAAGGGAATGATCGGATTGCTCGGCACATTTATACTTCCGTCTGGGTTTATGGTGATTTTTTCCCCTGTCATATATTTCCTCCTTGAGTGATATGGATGGTTACAGTGGTTACGTTTTGGGTTTGGTAGTATATTTTGGAATCCTTTAAGGCCGACACTCTAACGTATTTCAAAAGAGTTTTGTAGCGATTTTTGGCAGCATTTTGTCTAGATAAAAAAATTTTATTATTATCCAAAACAGTGGAGGATTTATGCCTGCATTGGTAGTTAATCAGGGTGCCATCGGAGATCTGCTTATATCTTTGCCTGCCTTTAGGCTGTTAAGAAGACATATTGGTGATTTTACCTTAGCCGGAGAGCCTGAAAGATGTTTGTTCCTTAAGGCAGTTGGGGAGGTCGCTTCTGTCTTTCCGGCCAATTCAGCAGCATTTGCGCAGCTTTATTCAGGAACCATTCCGCCGCACCTTGAATACTTTGATGAGATATGGTGGTTTACTAGAAGAAGAGGGCTTGTGCCCACAATTTTGATGATGCCGGATTCATCTAAACAGGCAAAGGTGATATTTACTGTGGATGAGGGGCCTGATGAGAGTAATTGTTCTATCTTTCAGTTTAATCAGGTAGGCGATATGCTAGGAATTTCTGCAGAAAAATTTGAAGACTTTACCCAGCCTCTTATTAACGCAAAGGATTGGCAAGAACGAAAAGGTTTTCATCTTGCTGTTCATCCAGGAAGCGGTAGTAGCAAAAAGAATTTCCCAATCTCCATGTTTATAGATACTGTTGCCAGACTTCTCGATGCCTTTGAATCTCTCAATTGTTGTTTCATATTGGGGCCAGCTGAGAAGCCTGTTTTAAAAGATGTTGAACAGTTTGCCTTAGGAAGGAACGGAAGGGTACGGATAGCAACAGGTTTTGATCTTTTGTCTTTATCACAGTTGCTTGGACAGGTAAAAGTCTTTTGGGGAAATGATTCTGGAATTGCCCATCTTTCGGCCTGGTCTGGAGCAAAGACCTTTATAAATTTTGGCCCCACAAATTCACGTTTATGGGGACCCGCCTGTGGAGACGTTTGTGTATTTCAGTCTAGAGCCTCTTGCAGCCCTTGTGGCGAAAGATTTAGGAGTTGTGAAGAACTCATATGCCTTGAGCAACTGGATCAAGCAATAGTTTTTGAGACCCTTGCGGCTTCGCTCAAAAGTATCCTTTAGATCTTGCCAAGCCGTTCCAACTCTTGTTTGCATTCTAGGCAATAAACGGCCCATGGTCTAACCTTTAGTCTTTCTATGCAGATCCAGTCTTCGCACTCAAGACATTTCCCAAATTCACCGTGATCTATTCTCCAGAGGGCTTGATTTATTGCCTCAAGCTCTTTTTTTCTGGCTTCCATTACGCCAAGCACCACTTCCTCTTGAAGGTCTATTTGGGCTAGATCTTCTTCGTCGTTTACGTCGTTGATCAATGAGTAATATTCTTCACTTACCCTTGACTTTAGGTCTTTTCTTATCTCTTCCCATATTTCATCCTTCTTTTTTAACAAAATCTGCTTAAATTCTTGGACTTCTTCAGGTGTCAACGGTCTTCTCGTCTTGGCCATAATCTCCTCCTGGTATTTTTCTTTGAAAGAAGCTAAGTGCTTTTTTGTCCCGGTCAAGACAAAAGCGTCTTCAAAATCTTCTTTTTTTTGATAAAATAAATTTTATGAGAAAGTACTTGCATTTTTTAACATTATTGGGATTGTTGATTTTTACGATAGACCAATTTATCGGGGAGGATGTTATGGCATTTGAGCTAAAATCTCCCGCTTTTAAAAATGGTGAAGAAATTCCTGTCAAGTATACCTGCCAGGGTCAGGATATCTCACCTCCTTTGGAATGGAGTGGCGTGCCAAGGGGCACAAAAAGTCTTGCCCTTATTGTAGATGATCCAGATGCTCCTGATCCTGCTCATCCACAAATGACGTGGGTGCATTGGGTGCTTTTCAATATTCCTCCAGATGTAGAACGCTTGCCGGAGGGTGTTAATCTGGCTCGGCTTCCAGATCCTGTGGGCTTGGGCCTGAACGATTGGAATAAGACCGGGTATGGAGGTCCTTGTCCTCCAATAGGTCGTCATAGATATTTTTTCAAATTGTATGCCCTGGATACGGTATTGGAGGATCTTGATTCTCCGACTAAGGCCCAGCTAGAGCAAGCAATGACTGGTCATATCCTCGATAGAGCAACTCTTGTTGGTACTTATGAAAAGAGAAAGTAGCTCTTTTTATTATCCCGTCACCTTGTAAGCCTAGTGGTAAGTGCATATCTTTAATGAAAACACTAGGATATGCTTTTAAAGATGTCTCTGCCATTAAGGAGCCTAGGAGGTGCTTATGGATAAAGGCAAGTTCGGCAGGCTAGACAGATTGGTTAAGGAAAAGCGTCACGATCCTTATCAGGCTACGGAGAAATTTCCTGAACCTACTATTTGTACCCAATGTGGAGCAGTCTACACAGGCGGCCGCTGGATATGGATGGAAGAAAGGCCTGAAAAGGCCAACAAGGCCCTTTGTCCTGCCTGTAGACGAATTAAAGAAAAGATGCCAGCAGGTACCATCGAGCTTAGCGGCAGGTTCCTGAAAAGCCACGGTGAAGAGATATTAAATCTTGTTCGAAATGAGGAAAAGGCAGAAAAAAACGAACACCCGCTTGAGCGGATTATGGAGATTGACCAAGGAAATAATCAGATAACCATTCTAACCACAGGGATTCATTTGGCAAAAAGGATTGGAGAGGCTATAAGGCGTTCTTACCAGGGCGAATACAGTCTTGACTATGGAGATGGTGAAAAGACTGTCCGTATTAAATGGCATAGGGATTAAGTTTAAGTTCTTGTACAGATTGCCAAAATAGCACCAGCGAGGCCGTCTACCACAAGGGCGGCCTTTTTATAATCAAGGGTAGAAGGAAGATCAGATGGACGGTGGTAGTTCGGGTTTCTGTAAAAGGCGGTATCAGTCACCATCAGGGCTGGATAACCGAGTTTTTGAAAGGCCCAGTGGTCAGAGAAGTCAATGCCAATCATTATAGCCGGCGCATTTAGTGACTCTACCGGAATCGAGGTGTGTTTTTGAAATAGCCCTTTTATTTCCATAGTGAAATGTTTGGATTTTAGGTTTCCGACCATTGCAATAAAATTTCCTCTGTCTGGATATAATCTGCTCATTAAGGGAAACGGATACTTTTGGCTGCCTTGTTTGTCAGTAAAATATCCTATCATTTCAAGGCATATCATGCCCTTGAGCTCTTGGCCTATCTTCTTTAGATGCCTTGCATATATATAACTTCCCATTTTCTTTGTTCGGAAGACTGGAGGTTCTTCCATACAAAAGGCGGCATAAATTATGTTATTGACTGGAAAGGGAGCAAGAAGCCTGGCGATTTCCAGCAACGCCGCAATACCGCTAGCGTTGTCATCTGCCCCTGGCGTTGTTGAAACTGTGTCATAGTGGGCACCTATAACCAAAACATCATGTTCATCTCTTGCAAGGGGGTCAGTTTTTTGTTGGGCTGCAATTATATTGTGGTATTCATGCCCTTTGTACATTACTGGTTGCAGTGACACGGTCATGCCATAACTTTCTAGTGTGGAAGCAATAAAATCCCTAGTTCTGTCAAGTTTTGACGGTATACTTATGGGCCGTGGTCCTATATCAAGGGCCAGTTTTTCAACAATGACTTTTAGATTATCTGAATTTGCTGGTTCCATTTTTCTCATAGAGGTATATAATTTGCTTATTATTTTTGTTGGAGACTTGTCTACCAGATCAAGGATAAACTAAAAGGCCATGACTACCAAAAAGATTTTACTTGTTGATGATGATGAAAATATCCTTACCGTGCTCAAGATGCGTTTGGAGCTCATGGGGCTAAATGTCACCGCCTGTGATAATCCATTGGATGCCTTAGAGCTATTTAAAGAAGGGGAATACGATCTGGTGCTTACAGATCAGAGGATGGATGGGCTCAAGGGGGTCGAGCTTCTTGCAAAGATTAAGAAAATAGCACCTTTTACGCCAGTAATCATAATGACAGCCTATGGGAAAGTAGATGACGCGGTGGTGTCTATGAAGAAGGGGGCCTTTTCATATCTTGAAAAACCTGTGGATGCTAACGAGCTGAAAGATATTATTCAAAGGGCGGTTGAGATAAGCAATATCGAAAGAAGAGTTAGTGTCGAGAGGGAGTTGTGGGGTAAGGTTATATCCAGGATAGGTGCTGGTCTTGTAATAATAGATCTTGAAGGAAACATACAGTGGGCTAACAAATCTGCCTGGGATCTTATGAATCTTATTGATCAACTTGGCACTCCTAAGCTTCCTTTTGGCCAAGAATTTATTAAGGATCTGGCTAGCAAAAAGAGCAAGGGTAATTTCGAGTATTATGATAAAGATAGGGACAGATGGTTCCTCCTTTCCTCTGCAAAACGGCCAGGAGGTACAGAAGTGGCTGTTCTTGTCCTGGACATTACAGAGCTTAAGCAGGCACAAAAGGCCCTTCTAGAGCAGCAGCGCCTTGAAGGAATAGTTGAGATGGCAGGAGCCGTTGCCCATGAGTTTAGTCAACCATTGCAGGCTATATTGTTAAACTGTGAACTTCTGCGTTCAGTTGGCTCTTTTTCTGGCCAAAGGTCTCTGTCACGTTTGGAAAAGCAAGTAGAGTATCTTGGTGAATTGGTGCACAAACTTACTGATATAACCCGGTATGCCAAAAAAGAGTATCCTGGGACTGAAGGCATAATAGATATTCAAAGGGCTACCAAAGGCTGATCAGCGATATTTTCTCTATCTGTTTTCTGACGTATAAATCGGCTTTGTTGCTTGGCTTGACAGATGCTCCATTAATGCCTATTTAAAAATTTAATGAATATAAATAAAAATTTTCGATAAGTAATTTGTTGTAAGTAGCCGTACTGTCGGGCGTCTGTTTCCCGGAGGGACAGAAATGAATCCCGAACAAGCAAAAAAGATCCTTAGGACCATCCTTCCTAAAAATCCTGAAAGATCCTGTGTTATAACCCTCTGGAATGGGGAACAGCTTGAGTTTGGAGAAGGTGTGCCCAACTTTGCCATTTTCATCAAGACGCCAAGGATTTTTGAGGACTTGTTGGTTGAGCCATCTCTGGCCTTGGGAGAAGGTTATATAAATGGAGATATAGAGATAAAAGGTAATTTAGGGCAAGTAATGGAGTGGTTTTATCAAAATGCAGCCGAAGACAAGCTTACTCCCTTTCAGAAAGCGCGGGTGTGCTGGCTCCATCTGAAGAAGAGAGCAACTATAAAACAGACCAAAAAGGACGTTCAGTCCCATTACGACAAAGGTAACGATTTTTATAGACTTTGGCTTGATGATGGAATGAATTATTCCTGTGCATTTTTTACTGCAGAGGATGAAAGGCTTGAGCAGGCGCAATTAAATAAGATTAACAGGAGTCTCAAAAAGCTTGTTTTGAAACCAGGTCAAAGGCTTTTAGATATTGGGTGTGGTTGGGGTAGTTTAATCTTAGAAGCAGCCAAAAGATATGGTATAAGGGCAGTGGGTCTTACCCTCTCCGAAAAACAGTATGAGCTTGGCAGACAACGTATCAAGGAACAAGGTCTTGGAGAAAGGGTGGAAATAAGGCTCCAAGACTACAGGGAGATGGATGAAAGCGAGTACAAAACTTTTGATCGAATTGTCTCTATAGGGATGTTTGAGCATGTTGGTAAGGAGAACATTCCTGTTTTTTTTGAACGTTGCTCAAGGCTATTAAAAGACAAAGGCATACTGCTTCTTCATACCATTGGCAGAACAAAGCCAAAAGAGATGGACGTCTGGATAACTAAATACATCTTTCCTGGCACTTATCTTCCTGCGCTGGGAGAGTTGGTAGAGACAGCGGAAGACACGGGTTTTGACTTTGTAGACCTAGAAAATTTACGGCGTCATTATGATTTAACCCTTGGAAATTGGGCAAGACGCTTTGAGAGACATGCAGAGGCCATAAAACAGCTTTATGGTGAAAGCTTTGTAAGGATGTGGCGTTTTTATCTTTATGGATGCCAGATGGCCTTCCGTTACAATCCCCTTTACGTGTTTCAGCTTCTTTTTACTTTGGGGAGGAGAGATGATATGCCACTTGTCAGGGAAGAACTCTATACGTAAGGTATGGAGTTCTTAAGCACACCTATGGATTTTTGGAATAGCTCATCTGTCTTTTGGCAAGGTGATCCGCTCAGGTTGCTCACTAGCCAAATTGAAAGGAAAGAGATTATAACGCCTGGTACCATTTCATAAATATCAAATATTCCTCCGTTGAGGTTTTTCCAAATAACTACACAGGCACTGCCGGCCATAATACCTGCTATGGCCCCGTTTCGTGTCATTCTCCGCCATAAAAGAGACATGATTATTGTAGGGCCAAAGCCAGCTCCAAAGCCAGCCCATGCGTATGAGACCATTTCTAACACTTTGCTGTTTGGATCCCTTGCAAAGTAAATGGCAACTAGGCTGACTAGCAACACTGTTGCCCTTCCCATCCAGACTAGTTCTTTCTGACTAGCTTGTGGCCTTATCTTTGCCCGGTAAAAGTCTTCTGCAAGGGCAGAGGCGGAAACCAGGAGTTGAGAATCTGCTGTACTCATAATAGCTGCAAGTATTCCGGCAAGACATATACCAGCTAATGCAGGGTGTATCAGCCTTTGGACTAGAAAGATAAATACCTTTTCTGCATCCTGAATCCCGTTTTGAAAGATAAGCATACCTGAAATCCCAGTAAGTATGGCCCCTGCCATGGCCATGGCAGCCCAGGTAGTGCCTATTGTTCTGGCCTTGGGTATATGTTCATGGGATTTTATTGCCATAAATCTTGCTAATATATGGGGTTGGCCAAAGTAGCCGAGTCCCCATGCACATAGGGATATTATGGCAGTAGGAGAATGTTTGTGGCCTGCAGAGAAAAGACTTGTTAAAAGATACGATGTAAAGGAATCCGAATTGACATGGCTAGCCTCTTTAAATGCAAGCATTGGTACTATCAAGAGTGTTATCAGCATAAGAGATGCCTGGAAGGCGTCTGTCCAAGAAACAGCAAGAAATCCTCCCATAAAAGTGTAGATAAGCACCGAGCCAGCTCCCAAAAGTATCGCCGTTGTATAGGATATGGGAAAGAGTGAATTGAAAAGTTTGCCACCCGCCACAAGTCCAGAGGCAGTATATATGGTGAAAAAAAACAATATCATTAAGGCAGACATGGATCTTAGCAGACCAGAACTATCTGAGAAGCGGTTTTCAAGATATTCAGGAATAGTTAAAGAGTTATTAAAGGTTTGGCTAAATATCCTGAGTCTTTTAGCCACAACAGTCCAATTAAGATAGGTGCCTGTAAGGAGTCCACCTGCGAGCCACAGCCCTTGAAGGCCGTTGGTGTATACAAGGCCAGGAAGTCCCAAAAGAAGCCAGCCACTCATGTCCGAGGCCCCTGCGCTGAGGGCGGAGACAAAGGTTCCTAGGCGCCTTCCTCCTAAGATGTAGTCAGATATGCTGTTGGTCTTTATCCACGCAATTATTCCTATGGCAAAGACACCAATAAAATAAAGACCAAATGTGATTAGTATGCTTTTATCCAAAATATGCTAAAATTGTAAAGCCCTTGGCCATCTTACTGGTTTTGATTAAAGGCAAATATATCATTTAGGCTACTTGTAAATCGAGGTCTTTCTGTGGGCTTCTGTTCCAAAGCAATTTCATTAAGCTTCTGCCTATTTGAGCAGTCCATTACACAGTAGTCAAGGCCTGCATTTACAAAGATATTTGCAGCGCTAATTTCGTAGTGGTGCCTTACAAGGCCATCCATCCCAACAGTGAGATTGCTAAGTCCAGCTGCTGTCTTAATCTTATATTCTCGAAGCATGCCAATAAGGGCAATAGCTTCTGCAAAAAATGTAACATCTGGTCTGTTCGTCATGTATCCCGACGAGTTCATAGATAGTCTCGGTCTCAATACCGGATCCAAAATTACCCTATTTAGCCGTATGTCGGCCTTTTCGGCCTTTTCTAACACTTCTTCGGCAAGTATTAATATCTCGTCGAGATTTGATGGGCAAAGGCCTGTTTTGGTCAGAAGTACTACTATTGAGGTATTTAGACAATGGGCAGCATTCAGCATACTTTCAAGTCTTGGAGAGTCAGCAGTTACACAGTTTATAAATAGATTTCCAATAGAGTCTGCCTCTGCAGCTTCTTTCAAAGATGCAGGTATAGGGCTTAAAAAAAGAGGGCAATTGCTGATCTTCCTGATCTGTTTTACAAGCCATGGCATAGCGCTATCTGAGGTCCTCCAACCTCCAAGGTTTATTTCAAGACCGTAAGCCCCATTTTTGAGCATTTGGCTGGCCAGATTCCTGATGAATTTGTCATCTCTTTTTATTACGGCCTTATAGATTCCTGGATTAAAAATGTTGATGTTTTGACTAATAATTTTCATATATTGTCCTCCTTTGTGGCTGCCATGAGGGAAAGGGAAGGGGGGGAGAAACCATATGAATGGTTGGACTGACTTTGCAATTTCCAGACTTTAAGCCTCGAAGTCGGATATTCTCCCCTCAGGCCGGTCTCCCGGCTTGTAGTTCCTCCTACTTGCCGCGCCTTCCCATTACATCAAATCGTAACAGTGGCTAACAATGCAGCGTTCGTCCCTACTCACGGTTGCGGGCCAGCGCCGGACTTCCACCGGACTTCCCGATCACCTGAGGCATATTTTTGTAAAATATGTTATTGAATGGATATGCTTACAGTTTGATTATAGCGCTGTCAAGGATAACAGGTAACTAGTCTTCAAAAATCCTTGATAGGGCTCAGGCCGTTCTCGTTGTTCATAGTGGCCAAGAAACCATATGTGAAGGTCTTTAAGAGCTTTGTCTTGAGATGTAATTTTATTGCCTTTATAATTTAACAAACGATCAAAATTTTAGGAGGAGACTCATGGAGAAGCGCAAAGGAGTTGATGGGTTAGATGCTCTTGTGAAAAGTTGGAAAGAGTCTGAGGCCAAGACCAAAAAGGCATTTTTGCGTCTCAAGGATTACCTGCAAACACTTCCAGATGTAATCTTGTCATTCAAGGCCAGGCCAGGAGTGTCATATTCTCTAAGGGCAGCCCATAAGAACCAGAAAAAGAGGTCTCTGTTTGTAATGGTTGATGTTATAGATGATGATCCATCGAGTCGTTGGCTGTCTGTGTGTTTCTATGGAGAAATGATTTCAGATCCTGAGGGATTGGGTGATGTGGTTCCTGGGGGGCTTATGGGTGAGGATGCCTCTTGTTTTGATGTGGATCAGTGGGATCCAGGGCTTCTGGAATACATAGAGCAGCGCATAAGTGAAGCGCATAAAAGCGCCTCTCAGGAAAATTAGAAAAATAAGTTTTGCTTTATTAAACATATCCTAACAAGCATAAGCATCTGAAAGGCCCATATTTGGTTTATAGATGGGGGTATTATGATGAAAACTGTTGTTATATCTTTTGTACTGGCAATCTTGTTATCTGTTTCTTCGTGTCTGTTGGCACAAGATCTTCTTAATCTTGGTGAGATCCAACAGACCCTGGAGAATGTTCAGGAGACATTGCACCAGGTCCAAGCTCCTTTGCAGCGCATCCCTTGGGAACAAAGGACTTCTGGGATTATTACGGCAGCTGATGTGTCTCGACCTTGGTATTTCAAAATGGATTGGTTTGATGCCGCTGCCTGTTCCAAGATCTATTTGCAGGTAAACAATCAGAGTCCCAGATTCTTGGTTGAATTTCTTGGGCATCGACCTCCAACAGGTGCTCCTATAAGGCTTGACGGTCTAAGACCTGGTGATCAGATAAAGTTCTTAGTAAAGACTTATTGGCATGGACGTCAATATGGACCTGTAGCTTCTACAGACAGCAGATTTTTTCAAATTAGCCAGAAGGGGACAAAGCTTTACTATATTCGGTTTGAGGATGCTGCTGGCTATGATATGGCCTATAATGACGGGGGCTTTTATCTCTATCAGGAAGGATATGGGCCGGTTCCTAACAGGTATATATGGATCAAAAAGTTTGAGGCACACAAGGCTCCAGTTGGTGTTGTATTGAGCGGTAGAGTGCATGTTTCGGCGTCTGGTTTTGTAAATTCCAAGATAATTATCAGGGATAACACCTGGAAAGTCTATAAAATAATAAATCTTGATTTTAGAGCCCAAGGGCCAAAGGACTATGACTTTAGATACAGTTTGACAGATGCCCTCCCTGGTCCAATGTATACGGCCATTTGGCAGGTCGGCTTTGGCAGAGAAACGGACTCTAGATTGAGGGGGTTAAAAGGCTGTATAGATAAAGGCCTTGGTTCCTTGTCTTCCTCTGCCATATCTCAGCAAGGTCTTATTGCTTATTACAGCTTTGATGATTGTTCAGCCCAAGATAAAAGCAACAATCGTTTAAACGGGACCATATATGGCTCTCCAGAATGTATAGGAGGGCTTGAGATGCGATCTTTGTATTTCAACAGGATGGATAAGGACAACGGATGCGGAAGGCCTGGAGGTGATTTTATTGCCCTTCCTCCTCTTGGTGCCATCTTCCAGAAAGGTATAACAGTTTGTGCATGGGTCAAGTTTGTATCTCCCCGTTTTTATGAAAAGATATTGGACCTTGGGAATGGTCCAGGGGAACAATGGGGTTACAATGTCTCATTCGGCAGGATTAGCACAACCAACGATATCGCAATCGAAAGCTGGATCAATGCAGATGGCAATTTAAATAGATCCATCGGCAGGCTTGTCTATCCTGGCATAATAAATGGTCAGTGGCAATATTACTGTGCCTCAATTGATAATACCACACGCAAGATGCGGCTTTATATTAATGGGGAGCTAAAGGCTGAAAAAATAGGCAATCCGGTTGCAAATGTATCGCGTTCTAGAAATTTCATTGCCCATTCTAATTGGTGTTACAATGATCCTGATTTTAAGGGGGCAATCGATGAATTTCGTCTATACAATAGGGCATTATCCCAGAAAGAGATAAGAAATCTTTATAGCAAACAAAGATCCGGCAGGCCAAAGGCCGTGTTGGGGAACGCCTTCGGTTCCACACAAAAAAATCCCTTTGTATTTCAAGGTTCCATATATTTTCTGCCCGTGGGTACAAATAAACTGCCTGACTTTCACAGGATGAAGCCTGTAGGCAAGATATACAATGCGGTTTTAAACATCTCTCCAAGGAGTTTTTTGCAGGGTTTCCCTGGAATAACTAATAGATTTGAATGGTTTGGCCTTGATTATAAGGGCAAGATTTATATTAGGAGACCTGGAAACTATACCTTTTCTCTTTTGAGCGATGATGGTTCTAGGCTCATTATAGACGGAAAAACAGTGATAGATAACGATGGTATTCATCCTCCCTATGAAAAGATCGGTTCGGTTTATCTCGGAAAGGGCCTTCACAATATTGAGGTGCAATATTTTCAGGGCCCTCGGCAGGAAGTCGCACTGGTGCTGTCTTTAATAAAAGGAAACAAGAAAATACCCTTTGATATCAGAAGCTTTGCTCCTGTTACTTTGGAGGAAAGCAAACATCAGGCACGGTTGACCCTGGGAACGGGTATACTTTTTGATTTTAATAGCTACAGCTTGAGGCCAGAAGCCATTAAGGTGTTGGACAATGTCTATAATTTCTTAAAAGATTACAACTACAAAATGATCATTGTGGAAGGTCATACGGACAATGTGGGTTCCAGCAGCTACAATCTGAGCCTTTCTCAAAATAGGGCTCAGGCCGTGGCCAACTATCTTATTGGTAAAGGAATATCTAGGGCAAAGATTCAAATTGTTGGGTATGGCGAAAGCAGGCCAAGGTTTCCCAATGATACAAAAGATCATAGGGCCAGGAATAGAAGAGTGGAGATAAAAGTGATCAAACTGCAATAAATCCGTTAGCATTGGCTTTTAAGCTATCCTTTTCCTCTGGTGCCTCAGAGGAATTAGAAAGTAAAGGAGATGGGAAGATGAAGGGGTTAAATCTTGTATTTCTTGGTCCTCCAGGTGCTGGTAAAGGGACCCAGGCCCAAAGAATCTCGGAAAAGTTTGGACTTGTCTGGATTTGCGCTGGTGATATCTTGCGGCAAGCAGTGGCTCAGGAAAACCAGTTGGGGAAAGAAGTGCAAGAATATCTGAAAAGGGGAGAGTTAGTACCAGATCAAATAGTGTTAAGCTTGATTGCAGGCAGGCTTGATGAAGTTGAGGATGGATTTATACTAGATGGCTTCCCAAGGACACTTGGTCAAGCCAAGGCCCTTGATAAATTACTGCACGATAGAACCATGGATCTTAGTGCAGTGATATTTTTGGATGTGCCAGATGAAGAGATTGTAAAAAGGCTTAGTGCAAGGCGGATATGTCCCAACTGTGGTGCTGTTTATAACATGATTTACAAGCCTCCTAAAAAAGATGAAAAGTGTGACCGTTGTGGCACACAGCTAATAAGGAGAAGAGACGATGAGCCTGAAACTGTTAGAAATCGTCTAAGAGTCTTTCGTGAACAGACAGCCCCCCTAATTGACTATTACAAAAAAAACGGATTGCTAAAAAAGGTCAATGGAGTTGGCATGCCTGATCAGATAACCGAAAAGATAGAAATGGTCTTGCAAAGGCTGCCGTTGAATTAGCCTATTAATGCCCAGTGGCAGCGCACGATAATGATGAGACAGACTTTATGTCATGACCAGTTGGCCTTTGGAATATCCTCAAGTCAAACTGGGGAACACAGGCGAGAACGTGATCAAAGATGTCTGCCTGTATGGATTCATAATTGACCCAGTTTATGTCATTTGAAAAACAATAGATCTCAAGAGGTATACCGTTTGGCGTTGGGGCGAGTTGTCTTACCATGAGGGTCATATCTTTTCTAAGCCGGGGATTGTTTTTTAGATATCTGGTCAGATATGCCCGGAATGTTCCAAGATTAGTCATGCGTCTGCCATTCACCAAGACTTTGTTATCAATATTGTGTTCTTCATTGTATCTTTTTAATTCCTGCTCTTTCTGCTCAATATAGTCTTTCAGTATCTGAATCTGCTTAAATTTTTCAATCATTTTATGGTCGCAGAACCTGACGCTGGTCTGATCAATAAGTATTGCCCTTTTTATTCTTCTCCCACCTGATAACTTCATTCCGCGCCAGTTTTTAAAGGAATTTTCTATGAGCTTATATGTGGGGATTACTGTGACCGTTTTGTCCCAGTTCTGGACCTTTACTGTATAAAGGGCAATCTCGATCACATCTCCATCTGCATTGAATTGTGGTACTTCTATCCAATCGCCCACCCGAATTAGATCGTTAGCCACTATCTGAATCCCAGCTACGAATGATAAGATAGTATCCTTGAATATCAGCAGTAAAAGGGCTGTCATGGCGCCTAGGCCGCTAAGGAGGGCCCAGGGTGACTCGCCGAGAAGATAACAGACTGCCACTATGCCAACGGCTAAATAAAGAAAGAGTTTTAGTATTTGAATATATCCCTTTATGGGCCATCGATGAGACATAGGGTACATGTTGTAGATTTCAAGTCCGGCAGAAAGCACCCTGTCAAATACAAATGCAATATCAATTAAGACAAATGGATAAACTAGTTTTAGAAGAAGGGCAGGAAAATCAGGGATAGACTTTCCAAGATAATTGAAAACAATGGCTGGCACCAACAAGGCAAGTGGGACAAAGACCTTTTTCTTTATAAGCACGTCGTCCCATTTGTTTCTGGTCTTTTTTAAGGCAGAATGGATAATCCTAATAAGGATGTATCTCACCACCAGATAGCTTGTGATACAACAGACAAGAATTGTTAGAGATATAGCTGACCAATAGAGTATAGGATTATGTTTCAGCCCTGAATTAAAAAGAAGACCAAGCAGTTTCTGAATTTTTGTTTCAAGCAGGTTTCTAGGATTCATGCTGCTCCCTTTGTGCTGGATTTAATACTCGCTAATATGTTTTTGACTTGTTTGCCTGTTTCACCAAGATCTTGCGAATTATCAATTACATAGTCTGCCTTTGCAAGTTTTCTTTTAAGGTCCATCTGGCTTTTGAGTCTCGCTTCTATATCCTGTTCGGTCATGCCTCTTTTTTTGAGTCTCGCCTTGATAGCATAAAGTGGTGCCTTTACCACGATTATTTTATCGAATAGGTCTTGGCTGCCTGTTTCAAACAGTAAAGGGACCTCCGCAATTAATATTTTGTCAGGCATTTGCCTATGTTTTTGGATAATCGTTTCAAAGACCATTGGATGGAGAATTGCTTCCAGAGCCTTCCTGTCCGATTTGTTAGAAAATATCCTTGTTGCAAGCTTGGCTTTGTCGACTTCGCCTGTCGGAGTAAATACCTGGTCTCCAAAAATTTGACGTATCCTTTGTCTTACATCGGTATCTTTTAGAAGGTGTTGCACGATTTCATCGGCACTTATGGTTTGGATGCCCAATTGCCTGAAGATTTTTAATACACTCGATTTCCCACAACCGATTCCTCCGGTAAGCCCTATAAGCAATTCGTTATCCTCCATAGGCAGTTAATGCGGTGTTTGTTGATACTTTAACCGTTTTATTTAAGACTTATATTTTATTTAGATTACATCAAAAGACAAAAGACAGGGAGATTTGATATGATGAAACGGGCAAAGATATTTGAAATCCCGACTCTTAGGAACAAAACGCATATATTTAAGGACCGGGATGATGCTGCTAGGGTGTTGGCACAAATGCTTGAGCCATACTATAAAGATGCCCCAGAGACCATAGTCATGGGAATTCCGTCTGGTGGTGTGCCGATTGCCATTGGCATTGCAATGCATCTTCGCCTGCCTTTGGACTTGTTTATTGTAAGAAAAATCCAAATACCAGGTAATCCAGAGGCCGGTATGGGTGCACTAAGTTTTTCAGGTGGCCTTTTTCTTAATCAGCCCCTTATAGACAGACTTGGTATCACCCCTGAACAGGTGGAGGGCCAGATTCAACGGGTTAAAAGAGAACTCGTTAAGAGAAACGCTCTCTTTAGGGCTGGGCGTCCACTTCCTGATCTTTCCCAAAAGACCGTTATAATAGCAGATGATGGTTTGGCATCAGGCTTTACTGCATTGGCTGCTGTAAAAGGTGTACGTTCCCTGGGAGCCCAAAAAGTGGTTGTTGCTATTCCAACTGCTTCGGATACTGCCATAGAACGGCTTTTGGCAGATGTAGATGAGATATTTTGCCCGAATATTAGAAGTGGTTACTGTTTTGCAGTTGCAGATGCATATCAAAACTGGTACGACCTTGAAGCCCAAGAAGTAATAACCATGCTTGAGAAGGCAGGATATCTGGATAACAAGAGCTGGAACAAGGCAGTGGCTTAACGGAATACAAAAGGTAGACAGATGGAAAAAAGACTTACAGTAATTGGGGCAGGTCTTGCTGGATGCGAAGCAGCTTGGCAGGCAGCACGTCTGGGGGTTATGGTGCGTCTTTTTGAAATGAAACCCAAGAAGTTTTCACCTGCCCATAAAAGCCCGTATTTGGCTGAGCTTGTGTGCAGTAACAGCTTGCGTTCTGATCAAGTGTCTTCAGCCATAGGATTGCTGAAAGAGGAACTCAGAAGGGCCGGCTCTCTGATTATGGAGGCTGCAGACGCTACAAGGGTTCCTGCAGGCAAGGCCCACGCAGTGGATAGACTGCTTTTTTCCAAGCTTATAACAGAAAAAATAGAGCAGAATCCTCTTATTGAAGTGGCTCACTGTGAGGTAGACGATATCCCAAAAGATGAAATAGTAGTAGTGGCTACAGGGCCCCTTAGTTCTGATGCCATAATTTCAAGTCTAAGATCAATAGTTGGTACGGATTTTCTATCCTTTTACGATGCAATAGCTCCAATAGTTGATGCAGATTCTATTGATATGAATATAGTATTTAGACAGTCACGCTATGGTCCCCCAGGAGAAGGGGACTATCTAAACTGCCCAATGGACCAGGAGCAATATGAAATCTTTGTGAAAGAGTTGCTTTCAGGAGAAAAGGTTCCCTTAAGGGATTTTGAATCGCCAAAATACTTTGAGGGGTGCCTTCCCATTGAAGTCATGGCGGAAAGAGGTCTCGATACCCTTCGTTATGGTCCCATGAAGCCAGTTGGTCTGATAGATCCACGCACAGGTGCACAGCCTTGGGCAGTAGTGCAGCTTAGGGCAGAAAACCGCCAAGGTTCGATGTTCAATCTAGTAGGTTTTCAGACCAAGCTTAAATGGAATGAACAAAAGCGTATATTCAGGATGATACCAGGACTTGAATCTGCTGAATTCGTTCGCTTAGGCAGCATTCATAGAAATACCTTTGTCTGTGCTCCGCGGGTCTTGAATCGGGACATGTCACTTAAGGCGCGTGAAGATTGCTACTTGGCAGGCCAGATAAGCGGTGTTGAAGGCTATGTTGAATCCACTGCTATGGGGTTTCTGGCAGGATTGAATGCGGCAAGGAGAGCCCTCTCTTTAGATCCTTTAGAACCTCCTGCTACAACTGCAGTTGGTGCGCTTCTCGCCCACCTTATTGAGGCAAATCCTGATACTTTCCAGCCCATGAATGTCAATTTCGGACTATTCCCCAGGCTTAATAAAAGACTTCCCAAAAAGAAAAGAGGAATAGCTTATGCTGAAAGGGCCCTTAAGGATTGGAGTGTCTTTCTGAAAAATATGAAATCAGTTTAGGGCCTTTTTTATTTCCTCCAGGGCCTGTTTAAGGGCAGCATCAATGCCTGACGGGTTTTTTCCGCCAGCTTGTGCCATATCGGCTCTTCCGCCACCTCCGCCATGGATGTGGCCGGCAATCTTTTTAATGAGGTCCCCTGCCTTTATTGTGGAGGAAAGGTCCTTTGTAACCATTACCAGCAATATTGCCTTGTCATTTTTTGATGAACCGAGGACTATCACCCCGCCTTTAGAGAATCTATCCCTGATTTTGTCTCCGAGTTCTCTTAAGGCCGCTGCATCCATTCCACCAATCCTAGCGGTGACCACCTTAGCACCGTTTATATCTATGGCGTTTTCTATTATTTTACCTATATCTTGAACGGCCTTTGTAGCAGCTTGGGCCTTGATTTGTTTTTCAAGGTCTTTCAACCTTTGGTTAAGCCCATGGATCCTCTTCGCCAGGGCATTCACTGGACATTTAAGCTTGGATGCAAGCTCCAAAAGCTCATCCTCCATTTCTTGGATTGCCTCGATTGCCCTTGCTCCTGTGATTGCCTCAATTCTTCGTATGCCAGAGGCTACACTCGATTCAGATATTATCTTAAAAAGACCAATCTGACCTGTTCTCTCAAGATGTGTTCCTCCACAAAGCTCCATACTGAAACCTGGTACGGTGACTACTCTAACCACATCTGCATACTTTTCGCCAAATAGGGCCATGGCCCCTAGGGCTAAGGCCTCTTGTTGAGACATAACTTGTATTTCAACAGGAAGATCTTCTCTTATCTTTTCATTTACTATTTTTTCTATTTCTTTTATTTCCTGTCTGGTGAGGGCGGAAAAGTGAGTGAAGTCAAACCTTAGTCTTTCTGCTTCAACTAGAGAGCCCGATTGGCGCACGTGGTCTCCAAGTATCTGTCGCAATGCTGCATGAAGAAGGTGAGTGGCAGTGTGATTCCTTGCAGTGTCAAGGCGTCTGTCAGGATAAACTGTAAGGGTTGCCTTATCTGACAGTTGAATTTGTCCTTTGACTATTTTGACCTTATGTATAAATAGATCCCCCTTCTTAACAGTGTCTTTGACTATGGCCTTTCCTTTTTCAGTCTTTATTTCTCCTTTGTCTCCAGCTTGACCTCCTGATTCTGCATAAAAAGGGGTCTGGTCGCAGACAAGTTCGCCTTCCCAGCCTTCGGACACCATGGCAGTTTCTTTGCCTTCCCTCACTAGGGCGAGCACCTGTCCCTTAGAAGATGTAGTTTCATATCCAGTAAATATGGTACCTTTGCCTTGATCTATAAGGTTCTTGTAGACATTGGGCAGTCTCTCTGTAACTGTTTCCTTTGATGCCTTTTTTGACCTTTCCCTCTGCTCTTTGAGCATCTTTTCAAAGCCTTTTTTGTCGAATTCAAGTCCTTGTTCCTTGCTAATATCTTGGACTATGTCTACAGGAAGGCCGTAGGTATCATAGAGCCTAAATATGAAATCGCCAGATATGGTCTTTTCTCCTTTTTGGGCCAGTTCTTTAATATGTTCGTCTAACATCTTCAGACCAAGGCCAAGGGTCTGGGCAAACCGTTCTTCTTCATGATCAAGGACTTGTCCAATAAAAGTCCTGTTTTTTTCAAGTTCAGGGTAGACATCCGACATGTCTGCAATAACCTGAAAGGCTACCTTTTTCATGAACTTATCCCTTAGGCCCAAAACACGTCCATAACGGACAGCTCGTCTTATTATTCTCCTAAGCACATAGCCTCGGCCTTCGTTAGAAGGGATGACACCATCTGCAATAAGAAAGGCAGAGGCCCTGGAATGGTCTGCAATGACCCTCATAGCTATATCTGTCATTTCAGAGCCACCGTATTTTTTGCCAGACAGCTGTTCCAAGAGCTTTATTATGTTTTCAAATATGTCTGTGTCAAAATTATTGAGCTTTCCTTGGCAGACGGCGGTGATCCTCTCTAGCCCCATCCCTGTGTCAATGCATGGTTCGGGTAATGGGCTCATCTTACCAGTGGCATCTCTAAAAAATTGCATGAAGACGAGGTTCCATATCTCAAGAAAGCGGTCGCAGTCGCAGCCAACCTTACATTCCGGTTTCCTGCAGCCTACATCTTCTCCTTGGTCTATAAGGATTTCCGAGCATGGCCCACATGGACCAGTGTCTCCCATGGCCCAAAAGTTGTCTTCCTCATCAAGACGTATCACCCTTTCCGGAGATATGCCGGTGATTTTGGGCCAAAGTTCGGCTGCCTCATCGTCTTCTCTAAACACAGTTACCCAAAGTTTGTCTTTTGGCAGGCCCAGTTTGTCAACCAGAAATTCCCATGCAAATTCTATGGCCTCTTTTTTGAAGTAGTCACCAAATGAGAAGTTGCCAAGCATTTCAAAAAAGGTGTGATGACGGGCAGTATATCCAACATTTTCAAGATCATTGTGTTTGCCACCAGCCCGTACACATTTCTGGCAGGATGCAGCCCTTTTATAAGGTCGCTTTTCTTCACCAAGAAATACCTTTTTAAATTGAACCATGCCTGCGTTGGTGAAAAGTAGACTGGGATCATCTGCTGGCACAAGAGATGAGCTTGGGATTATCTCGTGACCTTTGCTTTTGAAATACTCTAGAAAGGCCTTGCGAATCTCACGGCTCTTTACAGGCTTCATGATTGTCCTTCCTCCGGTTCCTTTTGGCCCTCATTTTTAGACTTTTGTGGCCGCAGACCATAGGCCTCTCTTATGCGTTCCTCTATTTCGTTTGCAATATTGGGATTTTCCTTGAGAAACTGGCGAACGTTTTCTCTTCCTTGGCCAAGGCGTTCATCTTTGTAAGAATACCATGAGCCGCTTTTGTCAATAATGTCAAGGGCAACTGCTAGGTCTATCAGGGCACTCTCCCTTGAAATCCCTTCGCCGTAATATATGTCAAATTCTGCTTGTTTAAAAGGTGGAGCAATCTTGTTTTTGACCACTTTGACTTTTGTTCTGTTTCCTATAACGTCTTGTCCCTCTTTGAGGGCTGTCATTTTTCTAATGTCTAGGCGCATGGTGGAATAGAACTTGAGTGCATTTCCGCCTGTAGTAGTTTCTGGATTACCAAACATAACCCCTATTTTCATGCGGATCTGGTTAATGAATACAAGCGCAGTCTGGCTCTTATTGAGATTGGCAGTGAGCTTTCTAAGGGCCTGAGACATGAGTCTTGCCTGAAGGCCAACGTGTGCATCCCCCATGTCCCCTTCTATCTCTGCCTTTGGTACAAGGGCTGCAACAGAGTCTATGACTATAAGATCGACCGCTCCGCTTCTGACGAGTGCATCTACTATTTCAAGGGCCTGCTCGCCATAATCTGGTTGGGAGATTAGGAGGTCATCGGTATTGACGCCGAGTTTCTTGGCATATACAGGATCTAGGGCATGTTCTGCATCAACAAATGCTGCAGTCCCGCCTTGTTTCTGGGCCTCTGCAATAATATGAAGGGCGAGGGTGGTTTTCCCAGATGACTCTGGACCAAAGACTTCTACAATCCTTCCTCTTGGTATCCCCCCAACCCCTGTTGCTATATCGACTGGCAAACAGCCGGTAGAGATAACTGGTATATCCTCAACACTGCCTCTGTCGCCAAGTCTCATTACAGAGCCTTTGCCAAACTGTTTCTGAATTTGGCTAAGGGCGATGGATAGAGCTCTTTCCTTGTCTTTTAGGTCCTTGTTTGCATTCATCAAAAGCCTCCGGATTTGTTACTGTTTACGTGGAGATGATACCACTTTTACATATACTTTCTCTATTGGCAACGGTATGGGGCGGTTGCCGCCAAGGAGCGCAGTGGATTGACAGTCAACCGCACCTGTTTTTCAGCTTTAATTACAGATGGTTATCTGGAAATTCCTTGACCTTGAAATTTCGATGCCCTAATATTCTCGCAGTTCCAATAGATGTTTGTCTCCGCTCACTATTACGGACTGGTTGGCAAAATGGCATATTCCAGAAATTTATTATTGTCTTGATCTTCGCAGAGACTAACTTTCAAACCATCCGTGTCCACAATTTCAGCATTTAATATGACTGGCTCCAAAATCTCAAAAATTTCTATTTTAGGGAAGTTTTTTGCTGATCCCTTCTGCTACTCTTGTATATTCCCATATTATTGACTTTGAAATAACCGCTGTAATAATTCATTCTTTACAGTGATTCAATATCTTAATTCAATATCTTAGAAGACGGACCTGAAAGGAAAGTGCCTGATATCAAATATTGTATCAAGCATACCTTTACTTTTCAGATATTACCTTCCTGATCGCCATCTCAATATCGATTTTTTAATCCAACTTGCCTTGCAGCCTTTTGGGCTTTCTTTATTAACACATCGAATTCATTAATAGAGGGTGGAGTTATCTTCTTGAGAATCACAACATCTTTATCCCCAAATACAACAAATTGAATACCTGCCTCAAGCTGAGCTTTTTCCTTATATTTTCGGGGATTACGACCTGTCCCTTTGAAGATAACTTTGTTGTTGCTATATCCGTCATGAGGATTTCCTTACAGATACAGATTATATTTTTTGTAAGACGATATCAAATAACAATCGACTGACAAATGCGTTTTTTGTAAGCGGACAACGAGAATAAGAGGAGACTGATTCGGCCTGGCCGGTCATGCCTGCTTTTTGGATGAGACATTAAACTGGCGGAGTTTTCTCCAGAGGGTAGTCCTTGAGATGCCAAGGATTCTAGCAGTTTCACTCTGATTGAATCCAGTCTTTTTATATACATCCATAATATAGTCTAGCTCTAGCTTTTTCAGAGAGGTTGTTCCCTTTGTTTCCATCTCAGGTTCTTGAATAAGCCAAAGGTCAGGTGGCAAATCTTCGGCAGTAAGGCTATCTTTGCGACTTAGTGCCACGGCTCGCTCTACCATGTGTTCGAGTTCTCTGCAATTCCCAGGGAATGGATAATCCATAAGGGTATCTATGAAATCCTGTTCTATCTTAGGAACTGCCTTGCCAAATTTGTTTGCTGCCTTTCTAGCAAAGTGAGCCACAAGTGTTGGGATGTCTTGGCGTCTCTGACGCAAGGGTGGGAGACTGATGGTTACCACCTTTAGCCTGTAAAACAGGTCTTGACGGAATGCCCCTTCCTTTACCATCTTGTCTAGATTTCGATTAGTAGCCGCTATAAACCGGCAGTCTATTTTTACCGGTTTGGTTCCGCCTATTCTAAAGATTGTATTTTCTTGCAAGACCCTAAGAAGTTTCACCTGCATAGAAAGGGGCATTTCCCCAATTTCATCTAAAAAAACTGTTCCCCCAGAGGCGGTTTCCAAGAGTCCAACTTTTGTGGAGTTGGCACCTGTAAATGCCCCTTTTTCATGGCCAAAGAGTTCATTTGCTATAAGTTCTTCTGTAAATGCGCCGCAGTTAAAGGAAACAAAAGGGCCTTTTTTCCGTTGACTATGTATGTGGAGGGCCTTTGCAACAAGTTCCTTGCCTGTGCCTGTTTCGCCCTTGATAAGCACATTGCAGTCCAGAGGGGCGATCTGTTTGATGGTCTTAAAGATCTGGAGCATTTCTGGAGTAGAGCCTATGATTTCACCGAGCCGTCCGTCTCTGCTCAATCGTTCCATTATCAGGTCACGCTGCTTTCTGGATCTGATAAGCTCGATGGCTTCAGAGACGGTCTGGCGAAGCTCAGACAGTGAAAAGGGCTTAGCTAGATAATAGAATGCCCCCTTTTTGGTCGCCTTTACTGCTTGGTCAATTGAGGCATAACCTGTAATTAATATAATAACTGTCTCCGGTGCCATGACCTTTATCTTATCCAAAAGATCAAGGCCGTTAGCATCCTTAAGTTTTATGTCAGAAATAAAGATATCTGGGGGAGATCTTTTGATAGCTGACAGGGCGTCACTTGCTAGTATGAATCCCTTGACATCCAGGCCGGAAGAGGAACCAAGGCCCTTGACCAAACGTTTAACAGTGATTTCTTCGTCGTCAAGCACAAATATCTTGTATGAGGTTTGCCTGCCGTTATCAATTTTGCTCAATTGGTTTCTTCCCTTCCTTTTCTTGATCAATAAGGGGTAGCTCTATGGTAACCGTGGTACCTTTACCTCTCTGACTGTCAATGTGTATCTCACCCTTATGTTCCTTAATAATTCCGTAGCTTACCGAAAGTCCTAGGCCCGTTCCGTCTTTCTTTGTGGTATAAAAGGGTTCGAGGATATGGCTCAACACTTCCTTGGGAATGCCTGGTCCATTGTCTTTAACAGAGATGTATGCCTTTTTTTTATCTTTATCCACTTTAAGCCATATTTCCAGGTTACCGCCTTCCCCCATAGCCTGAATTGCATTTAGGATAATATTAACAAGCACCTGTTGCAACTGGTTGGGATTGCCAAAAATGTTGGCTACTCCCTTTTCTAATAGAGTCTTTACCCTCGTATGGGTTATTTTTAGCTCATTTTTTAAAAGGGCCAGGGTATTTTCAACCAGTTCTGCCAAGTCAACTTTTTCTCTAAGGGTGGACTTCTTCATTCGTGAAAACTGAAGGAGATGGTGGACAATGTCTCTAGCCCGTTCAGCCTGGACCAAGATATCGTTGATCATTTCCCGTTTTTCTTCATTGCTCATGTTCTCCATGTCTTCTAAGAGGACTTCCGCAGTAAGACTGATATTATTTAGAGGGTTATTTATCTCGTGTGCGATTCCGGCTGTAACCTTACCTATAGCAGCAAGTTTTTCAGATTGGATTAGCTGTTGCTGCTTTGATTCTATAGTGTCAAGCATTCTATTGATGGACCGAACAAGCCCGTCGCACTCTAAACATTTATTGGTAACGGGTTCCAGGGGAATGGCCTTTATCTTGCCGCTCATGACATTTATGGCTTGTTCACGTACATATTCGATCGGTTGCAAAATCCATTCTGCCAAAAACAGGCACAAAAGCAGCCCTATGGGTATGGCAACCCATAAAAGGAGAAAAGACATCTCTTTATACTTAAGTACTTCTGATTCTAGTTTGTCTTTCAGGGTGTTAGTGTGGTTGATGATTACACTCATAAGTTTATGGCCAGATTCTCTTAGGGAAGCCTTGAGATCGTTTTCAGAGCGTCCCTTTACTTTTCCAGATAAAAAGACGTTTATAATTTCTTCATATGAGTGCATTTTTGCATTTATATGGCTGAAATCTTTTATATAGATAGGATCCAACTTGGAGATCCTTTTTTGAATATCTGTGAGGAGATTTTTGGCGTCGGCCAGTTCCTGCAGGTTCCCATAAAGTAAAAAATTCTTCTCTTTCTGACGGACAAGCAAGATGTCTTGGGTTATCACCTCCATAAGCTCCAGGAGCTCCATCTTGTGTTCTACCCTAGAGATGGCAAATATAGAGGCTATAGAAGAGAAGGCTGTAATAAGAAATACTATGGCAAAACTGTAAATGAGTTTTACCTTCAAGGATCTTAGATAACACTTAATGCCAAATCTGTCTTTTATATGCCTGGGAATCATCTCAAACATTTCAAATTCCTTTTCTCAATCTCTTTTTAATTGTTATGATACATAGATCTTTTTAAGCTTAACACTTACATTAAGAAAGACAAACGGCATCATTTGTTTGGAGCCTAGCTAGAGGTTGGCATGAACAATTGGAAAAATTGATATCTATAAGAGATGATACAAACGTCTAAAAACCCTTTTGTAATTTATGAAGACAATCATCTTTTGGCCCTTTACAAGCCCCCGGCAATGCCAGTGGTGCCAGACTCATCTTGCGATTATTCCCTTCTTGACTGGGGGAAGGATTATATAAAAAAGACAAAAAACAAGCCAGGGAATGTATTTTTGGCAGTTATCCACAGGATTGACAGGCCTGTTTCAGGACTCGTACTTTTTGCACGGACATCAAAGGCGGCATCGCGTTTGTCAGATCAAATGAGAAAACATCTTATCTCCAAGAGATATCTGGCTGTTGTGAGTGGATGTCCTGAGTCAGATGGAGACACTATAGAGACGTTCATTAAGAAAGACAGAAAAAGAAACAGGGTGACCATAACGCATTGTGATACAAAAGGGGCCAAGAGGGCGATCACCAGGTGGACAGTCCTTTCAAAACGGCAATATAACAGCCTCTTATGTCTTGAACCAGTTACAGGGCGGCCGCATCAGTTAAGGGTCCATATGGCAAAAGTGCTTTGTTGCCCCATCCTTGGAGATATAAAGTATGGCAACAATAGGCCTGTCTTGTCAGGCAAGGCCATAGCACTTCATTCATGGTCTATTGGTGTAGAGCATCCAACTAGAAAAGAGTTGGTAAGGATTGTCTGTCCGATTCCAATCTATGAGCCTTTTGACCTTTTTCAGGTTTCAAAACATGGCTTACAAAAAAAGTTTCTTTCACGATAAGTTAAGGTACAGGCAGATTTGTATTGACCTTAAGAAGATTGAACAGCATATTAATCAACAGTAATGCCTTTTCTATTAAGTCAATGATTAAGGAACAACATAAAATGTCTTCAGCACTACCTTTAGAATCATCTGTCCGGTGTAGCAATTATGATTTTGGCCATGTGTACATAAAAGTTACAGGAAATCTTGTCTATGTAAAATGGGATGAAGAGATCGTCCAACAAATTAATACGGCCATGGAAGACTTATGGGTCCAGATTTACAGGACCGGAGAAGATGAGCCTTTTTTTGAAAAAAGGTGTACAGACCTACACTCTACAGAGTTCTATCTAACCGAAAGCGGAGACTTTGATGTCAAACTGGTACTCAAAGAACGTTACAAGCTGTACATGTCAACAGACTTTCATTATACCCCTAAGGTAAGCCTTGTATCTGAGAATCCTCAGCGTCACCATCTTACCTGGTCGGATATCGATTGGGAAAGAATAAAAAATGAGGTGGAACGTTCCTTTAAATTAAAATGGGAAGATGAAGTAGAGTTGTTTGTGCATTGTATCAGAAAACCTCTTGAAAGCACAGATCTGCCTACTGAAGAATGGATTTGTGTGGGAACAGGTGACTACGCGGTGATAATGGGCAAGCTTAAAAAGCTAAACCTTGCTGTTGTCAAGAGAGAGATAAAAGACGAGTCGGGCCTGCTTCATGCCAACCTGGAAAATCCTACCCTGCTCAAGATTATTTTCAGTATTGATTTCCATGATCCAGACATAGTGGGCGAACTCTTTAATCAGACTATAAGCTTGCCTGGAGATACTACCTTTTTTGAACTGAAAAGGGAAATCTGGGAAGAGGATTCTGTGCAGCTCAGGGCATGGTGGAGGATAACAGGCTCTGACTGGAAAAAGATTGAAAGGGATTTGCTCGAACCTGCCGGTAAGATCTGGCAGGATGTCAACTTGGAGATAGAGCTGCATGAGCTTTCGGCTTCTGGATTGCTCAAGCTAGATGGTTATGGCGGAACCCTCTTGCCTGGAGCTTCTGATTGGCTTTTCCATAATGTGGAGGATGGAAAGGCTTATCAGGCGAAACTTTTTGTACGGACCCAGGACAGGACGTTAGATGCTCAAGTCCTTTGTTCCACTTTTTGTGCAGTACCTTTGAAACCAGATCATATAGTTCTATTGCCCATTGATGAAAGGCGGGCCTTTACCTATTGGCACTTGGAAAGGCAGGTCCTTTCGTCCAGGCTAGAACAATTTTCTAAGGAGACAGGCTCCCAGGTTAAGACCTATATAAAGGTCTTTCACGAATGGGCAGGGATGCTTCATCATCAGATGCACGAAGACGTAGAAGTGCATCTGGGTCTGACAGACAACTGGTATCTGAATCTTCAGCCTGACAAGGTTTACAGGGTACAGCTTGTGGCAGTGTCTAATGGCCAAGTTTTAGAGCTTACCGGGGTGTCAAACTCTATCCAGACAGCCAGGGAGTATCCGGGTAACAATCCTGTAGAGTTTCGAGAAGTGGATTTAAGTGGAGGCCATCCTGCCAATAGGCCGCTTGAGTCAGTAATGGGAACGGCTGAAAATTCCATAGGTTTGCTCATAATTCATCTGCATGCTCATTTACCTTATATCAGAAAGAGGGTCTCTTATGGCGATTCTGGATTTTGGCAGCCAATGGGCTATCCTCCAGAGTGGTTTCACGAGGCGGTAAAAGATACCTATGTGCCGTTAATCCTAGTCTTTGAAAAGCTGGTTAAAGAGGGAGTGGATTTCAGGCTATCTATGGATATATCTCCGACCCTTTCTAATATGATGCGCTGTGCCTTTTTGCAGGAGGAGTTTTTAAAATATATAGACGCCCATATAAATTTGGCCAGGGCCGAGGTTGACAGAACAAGGCGGCAGGCGATTCAGTATCATGATACCGCATGGATGCATCTCAACAGGTTTTTGGAGATAAAGGATTGTTTCCTGAAATATGATTGTGATTTGACCAAGGCCTTTAAGAAATTCCAGGACCAAGGTTACATTGAAATATCCACATGCGGGGCGACTCATGCCTTTCTTCCCTTTTTTACTGCCTATCCAGAGTCTGTACGTGGCCAAATAGAGACGGCTGTGCTTGACTACGAGTCCACCTTTGGCATTTCTCCTCGAGGGATTTGGTTGCCAGAATGCGCCTATGTGCCAGGTATAGAGCAGTTTGTGCAAGAGGCAGGTCTTAGATACTTTTTTACTGAAACACATGCGGTTACCCTTGCAGACTGTCCGGTGGTGTTTGGGACCCATGCTCCTGTGTTTTTAAAGGGGAGTGACGTAGCTGCCTTTGCTAGGGACCCAGAAACTGGCAAGCAAGTATGGAGCGGAGAAGAGGGATATCCTGGAGATCCCGATTATCTTGATTTTCATTTCAAGGGTGGGCCCCTGCGTTATAATCGGATTACCACTAGGACAAATGATTACAAAGAACCCTATGTACGGCAGTGGGCCTTAGAAAAGGCTGCTCGTCATGCCCAGCATTTCATGGAATCGCGCAACTTCCGTTTCAGATATATAAAGGATTGGTTCTGGAAAAAACCCCTGGTGGTTGCCATGTATGATGCGGAACTCTTTGGACATCACTGGTTTGAGGGTACGGACTTTCTCTATTTTCTTTTGAAAAAATTCTACTATGACCAAAATGAAACAGAGCTTATAACCCCAAGCAGTTATCTGTTCCGCTATCCAAGGAATCAGGAAGTATTTTTGAATCCTTCTTCCTGGGGAGACAAAGGAACCTTTGATAAATGGATGTATGGTTCTGTTTCCTGGATGTATCGGCATAGTCACGAAGCCATCAGGGAGCTTGTGGCAATGGCCTGTCACTGGAAGGAAAAGGCCCTGGGTGACGATATTGCAAGACGCATTGTTGCCCAGGCTGGCCGTGAGGTCCTTCAGAGTATGAATAGTGATATCCCATTTGTCATATCAAATGGTCATTTTGTTGACAGGATGAAAGAGTATTTTTTTGAGGACTTGGAAAGATTTTGGATCCTTGCTTCCATTTTTTGGGACAAAGACAGGAACTCGCCATCAAACGTGTGCAGATTAGAGAATCTTGAGATGACAAATCCCATATTTCCAACACTTGATCCGGAAGTCTTTGTTCCTAAGTAATCTAAGTAGAATTTCGCTTTTTCTTATCTTTTCAGGACAACAGGGTTTGCTTTTACCTGTTGTCTCTTTGCCTTTCTAAACAAAAGTTGACTGTAGTGGCATCCCCTTTGCTTTTACAACTTTTGCTATGAAAGAAAGCGGAGGCATACACGCAAGGATCTGCATTTTGTCATTTGTGACAGCAATCTTGTTCTCGGCCGTGTTTTTTGCAGGGGGGATGGATCTGGCTTGTGCAACCAACACGGAACACGAGGCAAAGGTGGCTTGGAGGGCAATAATTCCGGCTATTGAGGTATTTTGGCAGGAATATCAGACATCACCCTCTAAACTCAAAGAAGATGCTTGGCCTCTAATCTCGATGCTAAAGAATTTTATAAAGGCCTATCCTGATTCTAAGATGGTACCAGAAGCGTACTACATCCTTGGAGAGGCCTATGCCTCTGTATCTTTTTGGCCAGAGGCAGAGGCCCACTGGAAGATAGTCACCCGCTACTTCCCAAACAGTAAGTGGACCAATCAGGCCCTTGCTTCTCTAATCCTCTATTACGAAAGGACCAATAACAAAGGCAAGCTACAGCGTTTTTACAGGGAGATAATGCGTCGGTTTCCTGACAGTATTGCTGCAAGGACTGCAGAGGTCCTAATGGCTAGACAGGCTCTTTTGATGGGAAACATAAAAAGGGCAAGAAAAGTGGCAAGGTTGGTATCAGGGTCGTCACCTATGGCAGAGGTTGATGTTCCAGAGCTGCTGGATCTAAAGGCTCGTCTTGCCTTACATGACAAAAAGCCTAAAAAGGCTATAGAGATGTGGTTGAGATATCTAAACCTTACGAGAAACCCATCGAATCGTGCCTCTACTTTGTTCAATATTGCAGAGACTTACAGACGTATGGGAGATGTTCTTAAGGCAAGAAAGTATTATGCGCTGATAAGAAGGGATTTCAAGGGCCAGCCCGAGTATCTTTTCGCCCGTTTTCGTATGTTGCAGCTTAAGGAGCAAGCAAGGCAGCGGCTTTCTAAATATACCAAGGGACGAATACCAGTTCCTGATTTTTACGAATCTGAGCTGGTGTTTCAAAGGATATTAGAACGGTTTCCAAAACATCCGCTAACACAAGAGGTAAAGAAGGAGTTTGTAGCAACAGAACTCAAAAAGAAGGACTATTTAAAGGCCCTTTTGCTTGCTGAAAAATATCTTGCTGAGGAGCCAAAGGGACCTTATGCCAAGGAGATACTCCTAATGGCAGATCAGGCAAAGAACCACATTTTGGGAAAAAAGTACGGTTTAGATACCTTAAAAGAGATAGTCTCATCTCTAAAGCCGTTCCTAAGCAAAAGAAGCACTTGTCAGATATACGATTACATGCAGAGTGTGGCAGAAAAGAAGTGGGTTGAGTTACAAAAGGCCCTTGTATCAAAGGGTAATCCTATCGAATCCCTTAAAGAATATTGGCAATTCAGAGAATTTTTTAAAAATAAGACAGAACCTGCAAAAGAGGCGCAAAAGAATGCTATTCTAGCTATTGTTTACGCAGATAAGGCCTTTATCGCAAAAGGTAGATATATAGATCTGATAAACTTCTATTTGTGGAACAGGCATAAAATTGATCTCTTAAAGGTGCCACGCCACTATTTTCTTTTGGGCAATGCCTATTCCAATATATATCTTGGGCAAGCCAGTTTTAGGGCCTATCAGAGGGCATGGGAGCTTAAGCCGGATGAGCACTTGCTTTGCTCACTTCTTATGGCTTGGACCAAGCAAATAATCATAGACAAAAGGTTTAAGGCAGCACAGGATACAATAACCCTCATGAACCTTTACTGTCCTGAGCAATCTATGGGACCTGTTGCCTTACTGTACAAATCAAAGCTTGCTCTTTGGCAAAAGGATTACCGGGCTGCCCTTAACATGGCCATGGATAGCATGAACATGAAGGCCGATCCTGAGAGCGTAAAACAGGCCATAATTGGCGCTATTTATCTGGCAGAATGGAATACGGTTAAAAAGGTATACAGGAAATATTCAAGGCTACTTACCAAAGATGACAAGATAAAGATCGCAACTAGATGGGGTGATGAGGCCTTAAGACTTGGAGAGCCTAAGGAGGCCATGGTGGCCTATAAGTTATTAAAAGAAATGGATCCAGATAATCCGGCTGGGCGCTTCAGGATGAATCTTGCACTTTCTGCATATAAAGACCCTGCCAAGGGAGCAAGAATTTGGGCTGGCAGTGCTAGGGAGGAAAAGGGGTTTTGGGGTGACGCATTCAAGGCAGAGGCTTCATATTATAAATTTATGAAAAAGGCTGGCGGCCAAATATGACAGATTTTTTAGGACTTACCGAGAGAAAAGAGCAAAAGTTACTGATAGCAGGTGGGGGGGTCAAAGACAGGATGGAAGTCCAGTCATGTCTTGCTGATATGGGCTTTGATATCACCATGGCCCCAGATATCCAGGTGGCTCTTGGCCTGCTTTCGCGCTCGGATTTTATCCTGTGCATAGTTTTTCATGACCGTCAAGGTTTAGATGGTGTTGAATTTCTAAAAGCCCTTCAGGACAACGAATTATCCGTAAGGGTGATAGTCCTGACAAGAGAGGCCACGGTAGAAGATGCCCAGTTAATGATGGAGCTTGGAGCAATGGATTTCAGATTGCCTCCTTGGAGCCCGGATATCCTTGGTTTTGTCGTCAAAAGGGCCATTGCAACACCAATTGCCAATACGAAATTAGCGGCCAGGATCAAAGCGGATCGGTCATGTTGTCAAGAGAAGAAATCCTTACAAAAACGTCGAAATTTTGACAGGTACAAGATATTAACCCAAAGCCCGATAATGAAAAAGGTGCTTGCTCAGGCCCGGAGTGTGGCAAAGAGTAAGGCAACAGTGCTTATTCATGGAGAAAGTGGCACAGGGAAGGAGCTGCTTGCCAGATATATACATCAGGAGAGTGACAGGGCAGATGGCCCGTTTGTAGCCCTTAACTGTGCTGCCCTTCCCGAGACATTGCTTGAAAGTGAGCTTTTTGGTCATGAAAAAGGGGCCTTTTCAGGGGCGGTTATGAAAAAGCTTGGTAAATTTGAGCTGGCAAACAAGGGGACCATACTTTTAGATGAGGTTACGGAGATGGCCCTATCACTTCAGGCAAAACTTCTAAGGGTTTTACAAGAGGGTGAGGTAGACAGGTTAGGGGGCTACAGCCCTATCCCTATTGATGTCAGGGTTGTTGCCACAACAAATCGGGATGTGCTTGCAGCAATCAGGGCAGGAAAGTTTAGGGAAGATCTCTATTTTCGTCTAAATGTTATCCCTTTAAAGGTGCCACCATTGAGAGAGAGAAAGGAGGATATTGCCTTTTTGGCAGAACACTTTAGGGAGCACTTTGTAAGGGAATATGGGAAAAATGGGCTAAAATTTGCAAAGGGAGTTTTAGAGGCCCTAGAGCAGAGAAGATGGAACGGAAACGTACGGGAGCTAAAGAATATAGTGGAAAGGGGAGTGCTTCTTGCGCAGTCAAAAGAGATAACCCTGCAAGATTTGCTTGCAGATGAGATGGCTGAGGAGGCAATTTCTGCCTCTATAGCTGTTGAGAATGGGCTTGGAAAAGATACCTTTGACCTTGGAGAAGTAGAAAAGGAGATGATTAAAAGGGCCCTGTCAAAGACAAAGGGAAACAGGACCCATGCAGCCAAATTACTTGGCATAAGCGTTAGGACCCTCAGAAACAAACTGGCAGAGTACAGAAACATGGGATTGGTGTTGTGAGGTAGGTAATTATGAAGAATATTTTCGGTTCTGCAATAGAGGTTATGGGAAGGGCCCTGTGTCTAAGGGCAAAGAGGAATACCATTATCTCTTCCAATATAGCGAACATAGATACCCCTGGTTACAAAGCCAAGGACATGAATTTCAGGCAGGTTATGGACTCCTATCTTGAGGAGAAGATGGGAATTAGATCAGGCGGATCCCAGGCCGAAAGAGATATAGCTATTAAGACAACGCATCCAAACCATATATCAGCAAAGCCTAAAAAGGTTGAGCCTTCTGTGGATGTAAGCAAGGAGAGGGGTGTTCCAAACAATGTTGACCTTGATGAGGAGATGGCAAAGCTTTCTGAAAACAATATTCAATATCAGCTTACTGCACAGATGCTAATAAAAAAGTTTGAGATCCTTAGAACTGCCATAACAGAAGGAGGCAAGCAATGAACCTCTTTACCTCTATCTCCATTAGCGCAAAGGGGCTAAGGGCTGAGAGAACTAGACTCAACATTGCTTCAATGAATTTGGCCAATGCCCATGTAACAAGGACTGTAGATGGGGGACCTTATCGGGCAAAGTCTGTAGTTTTTCGTTCTGTCCCTATCGTAGGCGAGGCAGCTTCTGTTTCAACACAGTCAGAAGGTTTTGAGGCACGCCTAAAAAAGGCCCTCGAAACAGTGGAGGTGGCTGAGATAGTTGATGACAAAACCCCATTTATGGAGGTTTACGATCCCAATCATCCAGATGCAGACAAGAATGGAATGGTAAAGATGCCAAACGTTAATGTGATGGAAGAGATGGTTGATATCATGAGTGCTCAAAGGGCTTATGAGGCCAACATATCTGCGTTGGATTCTGCTAAGAATATGGCCATAAAGGCCATCGATATAATCAGATAGGGGGGGCCAAATGACAAGTATGAACCAGATTGTCTCAGAAGTTGGAGGCAGACCTTCAATGACAGATGACAAGACATGGCAGAAAGATGGATCATCATCTTCTGATTTTCCTGCATTGATTGAAAAGGGTCTTGAGAGGCTTAACAGCCAGATGTCTCAGGCAGACAGGCTTGCTGCAAGTCTGGCAGCAGGCAAGGAACTTGATATTCCTCAGGTAATGATTGCTATTTCAAAGGCTGATATTTCTTTCAGAATGTTTGTGCAAATGAGGAATAAGGCGTTAAGTGCATATGAAGAGATAATGAGGCTTCAGTTTTAGCTGTATCTGTCAGTTGGATTTGATAAGGAGAAAAACAGGAAATGGCAAGCCCTTCTGATTATGTATCCCAATTAAAAAGGCTTTATCAAGATTTGACAGTTAGGCAAAAGGTAATTTCTGGCCTTGTAGTAGTTGGCGTTCTTGCAGGTTTTGTTGCGCTTTTTCTCTTTATCAATACCCCCAGTTACAAGGTGCTTTATACGGATTTGGATCAGAAAGACGCCGGTGAGATTGTCCAGTGGCTTAAAAAGAAGGGCATCCCATACAAAGTGGCTCAGGGTGGAAGCGTTATCAAGGTGCCCCAAGACAAGGTATATGATGTCCGGCTTGCACTGGCAAGCCAAGGATTACCAAGAGGAAGCGGAGTAGGTTTTGAGCTTTTTGATAAGTCTAGCCTTGGTACAACAGATTTTGTACAGCAAGTAAACTATCAGAGGGCCTTACAAGGTGAGCTTGAAAAGACGATCTCGCGTTTTCCCCAAGTTAAGACTGTACGTGTTCATATTGCTGAGCCAAAGGAGAGCCTGTTTGTTGGTCAGAGACAAGAGCCAAGCGCATCTGTGGTCCTTGAGCTAAGGAGGGGGCAGGAACTGTCCCAGAACCAGGTCCTTGGAATAGTGCATCTTGTTGCTAGTGCTGTGCCAAGACTTAAGAAAGATAACGTGACTGTGGTTGATACCAGTGGCAATGTCCTTTATGAGGCCAAGATGCAGCTCAAAGACCCTCTAAAGGCCAAGGCGAATCTCCAGTTTACCTATCGGAAGCGTCTTGAGAACTATTTTAAGCACAAGATCCAAACCATGTTGGAAGATGCCTTAGGACCAAGAAAGGCCGTGGTAAGGGTAAGCGCAGAGGTTGATTTTAATCAGGTTAAGACTAGTGAAGACAGATTTGATCCGGATTCAGTGGCAGTGAGGAGCGAGGAAAAGTCTGAAGATCTAGAAAGACCAGCCCAAACAGGAGGAATACCTGGTGTAAAAGGAGGGCTGGCCAATAAGCTTCAAGGGAATATAAATCAAACTGAAGAGGATTTTGTCAAAAAGAAGAAAAAAGAGATAACGAATTATGAAATCACAAGGATTCAAAGGGAAATTCTTGGTTCTATTGGAACACTCAAAAGGCTTTCTGTGGCCGTTATGGTCGATGGTAAGTACAAGCAAGAAAAAGGGAAGACCGTTTATGAGCCGCGAAGTCCAGAGGAGATCGCAAGTCTCAAGCAGATAGTTATGGCTGCAATGGGCTTTAGTGAGGAAAGGGGCGATGAGGTTAGCGTTGTCAACGTAGCCTTTTCTCCTGAAGTAGCTGAAAAGGGTATGATGGCAAAGGCTGTGGATATCTTTACAAGGCTTATAAAACCCTTGGCCAATCTTGTACTGGCTCTGATATTCATCTTTGTTATCTTAAAACCCCTGCTTAATCGTTTTGTGCTTACTCCACCAGAGCAAGAGGCAAAAGAGGAAGCTGCAGCAATAGAGGGTGAGGTTGCAGGAGGTGAGGCAGCCATAGGGCCTGCCTTTGAACCCATTCCTGATGTAAAGGGAGAGCTTAGGGACCTTGCAAGTGAGTATCCAGAAAGGGCAGCTGCGCTTATAAAGATATGGCTTAGGGAGAAAAAGAAGGAGGAAGAAGGTGAGCACTAATCCAGCCCTGCCAAACGAGATGGATCTTACCAATCCAGATGGTCCTGTCAAGGCGGCTATTTTCCTTCTTGCCATGGGAGAGGCATTTACTGCAGAGGTGTTCAAATATCTTAGGGAAGATGAAGTCAGGAAGGTTTCCACTCTTATGGCCACAATACAAAACATTCCTGGTGAGGCAATACAACTGGTTCTCGATGAGGTGCGGGCCAAGATGTCTATGGTTCAGGGTGAGGTTTCGGTACCTGTGGAGGAATTTTTGAAAAAGGTCCTCTTCTCTTCCATGCCAGAAGAGCAGGCGAAACAGATTTACGAAGACATAATGAGGCAGCTTCATCCATCTACCTTTCAAAAACTCTCAAGTCTTGAGCCAAAGGTGATAGTAAACTTTTTGTCAAACGAACATCCCCAGACTATTGCTGTAATTTTGGCACACTTAGAGCCGGATCTTGCTGCGGAGATACTGTCCGAACTGAACGAAAAGCTCCAGTCTGATGTAATGCTGAGAATAGCCAATCTGGAAAAGATTAGTCCAGAGATAGTGGCAGAGATAGATAGGGTCCTTGAAGAAGAGCTTTTTTCAGTGGAGATGAGCGATGCGACCAAAGTAGGAGGAGCAGAGAAGGTTGCTGAGATATTGAACAATCTAGATAGAACATTAGAGGATTCTTTGCTTGAGCAGATAGAAGAAACGTCTCAAGACTTGGCAGAAGAGATAAAGAAGCTAATGTTCAAGTTCGAAGACCTCCTCCAAGTAGACGACAGTGCCATCGTTTCTATACTCAAGGAGATCAGCACAGACGAGTTGAAGCTTGCCTTAAAGGCTGCATCTGAGGACTTAAAGGCCAAATTCCTCAATAACATGTCTGAAAGGGCTGCCCAGATGCTTAGAGAAGATCTAGAAGTAATGGGGCCTGTGAGATTGAAGGATGTAGAGCAGGCGCAACAGGCAATTATCCGTGTTGCCAAGCGGCTTGAGAGCGAGGGCAAGATAGTTCTTGGAGGTAAGGGCGGCGACGAGGTGTTGGTATAGTCTTATGGCAAGGGTGATTAAACAGGGAAGATGCAATTTTTCCATCTTGTCGGCTGGTGATATTTCTGCCTCTGCTTCAAACAAAGAATCGTGTGTGGAGGAAGGAGACTTTAACAGCCTGTCTTGCCTTTTGCCTCATCCAGATGATGGACATCCTGATGCGATGTCTGAGAAGGAAAAAAAAGATACGACTACAGACCCTGTAGAAGAGGCACGTAAGAAGGCCGATGCCATTTTGGCAGAGGCAAAGGAAGAAGCAGCCAGGTTGAAGACCGAGGCACAACAGATAGTATTAGATGCCAAAAAGAATGCCGAAGAAATAGAAAGTCAGGCCTACACTCTTGGTTATGAGCAGGGCCACAAGGACGGGGAGGAGCTTGGAAGAAAACAGTTTCAAGTAGCTCTCCAGCACCTTGAAAGGTTTTTAGAGAACTTCAAAAAGCAGACGGCAACCCTTTCTTCTGCTTATGAAGCCCAGATGCTTCAGATATCTTTATTGGTTGCAAAGGCCGTAATTGAAAAGGAAATATATGAAGACAGGGAATTGATTTCCCGAATACTTGTTCAGGCCCTAAACAAGACAGTGGAAGGCAGTAGTGTGGTAGTGCATCTCAATCCGAGGGATTTTGAAAGTCTGGACAAAGATGTCTTGGCTAAACTGTCCGGTCCGGGAGGGAATAAGATTGAGTTTAAACAAGATACAAAGGTTAGTCGTGGCGGATGCATGGTAGAGACAGATTTCGGTCTGGTGGATGCCTCTGTAGAGTCTAGGTGGCTTTGCCTTGTTGAAGACATCGGGCAACAGCTTTTTGAGCGTACAGGTGTTGAGCTGCCCAAAGTTATTAAAAAGATAGATACAGACAAGGATCAAGCATGACAACAGAATTGTCTTTGCAGGATATTCTTGATGTGAATCTTGATATCTACAAGAACGTTGTTGCAGGTTCCAACACCATACGTGTCTGTGGGATAGTTAAAGAAGTTGTAGGAATGGTAATAGAAGGGCAAGGTCCGGGAGTGCCTATCGGAGGCATTTGCTCAGTGGAGGTTCAGTCTGGCAATACCATTCCTGCAGAAGTTGTCGGTTTCAGAAACAATAGGGTTCTTCTCATGCCTCTCGGAGATATGCGTGGCATAGAGCCCGGCAGCAAGATATGGGTAAGTAATGAGCAAGCTAGGGTAGGAGTAGGGGAGGCCTTGCTTGGCAGGGTACTTGATGCCAGAGGCATGCCTCTGGACGACAAGGGCCCTATCGCCTTTGATGATCATTATCCACTTTATGCTGATCCATTGAATCCTATGGAGCGGCCAAGAATAGATACTCCGGTTGATGTGGGGGTGAGGGCCATAAATGCATGCCTAACCTTGGGGAAGGGGCAGAGAATCGCAATAATGGCAGGCTCAGGCGTAGGGAAAAGTACGCTTCTTGGCATGATTGCGAGACATACGGCAGCAGATGTAAGTGTAATAGCTCTTATTGGAGAAAGGGGGCGGGAGCTAAGGGATTTTATTGAAAGGGATCTTGGGCCTGAAGGATTAAAAAGGTCTGTTGTAGTTGTTGCCACTTCCGATCAGCCTCCTTTAATTCGCCTGAGGGGTGCATATCTCGCGACTGCCCTTGCGGAATATTTCAGAGACAGTGGAAAAGATGTCATTCTTATGATGGATTCTGTTACCAGATTCGCTATGGCGCACAGAGAGGTGGGGCTTTCGATTGGTGAGCCTCCTACTTCTAGGGGATATACTCCCTCTGTATTTGCAGAGCTACCCAAACTGCTTGAAAGGGCTGGCAGGAAGGCGAATGCAGGCAGCATTACGGGAATTTATACAGTCCTTGTTGAAGGTGATGATATGAACGAGCCAATTGCAGACTCTGTTAGGAGTATAGTGGATGGGCATGTAGTGTTGAGCAGAGATCTTGCACATCAAGGGCATTACCCTGCCATTGATATACTTCAGTCTATTAGCAGGCTTATGAGAGATATTGCAGTACCTGGGCAGGTAGCTTCATATCAAAAATTGGTAAAGGTGCTTTCTGTGTATAGCCGGGCAGAGGATCTAGTAAATCTTGGCGCATATACACGAGGGACCAATCCAGAGATAGATTTTGCCTTAAGCAAGATCAACGAGGTCAAAGATTTTCTCTGCCAGTCAATAGATGAAAGATCAAGCCTGGAGGAATCCATTTCCAGGTTGATAGAGATGTTTCAATAAGTAAGTGATTATGAGGTTTAGATTTAGGCTAGAGACCCTGTTAAGGGTGAGGAAAAGGATGGAGGAAATGGCCGAGATGGAGTTTAGAGTTGCCCTTAGCAGACAAAAGGCCATTGAAAAAGAGCTTAAAAAGAACTTAGAGAAATTAAAAGGAGAAGAGCTGGAGCTTAGGAAACAAATGGAGGATGGGATTATGTCTTCGGATTTCAATTTAAGGTGTCAGCTTCTTTCTCAAATGGAGCAGAAGTGCAAGGAGCTTGACAGAAGGCTTAAACAGGCGAGAATGGAACTTGCACAGGCCAAGGGCCAGTTGAATCAACGGCACATAGATAGCGAACTTGTAACAGGTCTTAGAGACAGGGACCTGAAAAGTTACTTGAAAGAGGTGGATGCGCGGCTTCAGAAAGAACTAGACGACCTTGTATCTCTAAGCCGTGCAAGGCGACAAAGGAGTAAGGCGGGATGAGAAAAAGGGCCTGGGGGCAGATATGGATCAGGATTCTTGCCCTGGCAGTAGGCACCAAGTTGATCGCGTTGATTGGTATAATGCTGAATCTCCAGGCTGGTTTTGATTTTGTGGAAGACCGAGCCTCTGCTGCTGCAAAAGAGATTAAAATGTCAAAGACTGGGCAGGGAGGTAAGCAGGAGTGTCATCCCGAGCTTTTGAGCCTTCTGCGTGCCAAGATGGCGAATCTTGACGAGAAAGAGGCTATACTTCAAAAGAAGGAACAGGACCTTTTGATATTACAAAAGGATATACAAGACAAAATAAGGCGTCTTAAGGAACTTCAACAGAAGCTAGAAGGACCTGTAAAAAAGAAACGGTTTGAAGAAGAGGCGAGGCTTCAGCATCTTGCTGGGGTTTACAGTTCCATGGATCCGGTCAGGGCTGCAGCTCTGCTCGACAAGCTCGACGAATATACTGTAACCAAGTTGTTTGCCATAATGAAGAGCAAGAAGGTGGCAAAGATACTCGCCAATATGTCTCCTGAAAAGGCTGCTCGCATAAGTCAGCGGCTTTATGGTAAGGATGAAGGGGAATAGGTAGTGCTTGTATTTTAAAAAGGTTTTTTTGGGGGGCAAAAATTTTAGAGCTGCATCTAAAAGTTACATATTTTGTTTAAGGCAAGGTGTACGAAAAAATAACCGTAAACATCTTGTTGATATTTTAATGGATATTTTTTTGAATGTTCCCGCCTTGGAGCAAAAGAAATAATCTGTCAGGGCCAACTTTTAGCGCCAATATGACAAATATTATCCATATAAATCAGCCTCCATAGTTTTTCCAAAAGATGTCCTGGGTAATTTCCCGTATGCCTGATTCCTGTTTTTGATCAAGCCCTGTAAATTCTATCCCATAAAGATAATGCAAATTCTCTTTTTTTATCCAACGGACTAGACCCATGAGTTTAAGCGGCCTTTTCCATACTATCGAAAAGGTGAGATATTGTCCCGGTTGGAGTTTGGTCTGGGTTTCTAGTTTCAGACCTCCAGGGCTGATATCTATCACATAGGCCTTAAAGAATTTTTCTTTTGCCTGACAGATTGCCTCAATGCTTAGTGGTAGGCGATGGGTCTTCCTCTTTTCTAAAATCAACTGTTTCACCTCCCAATGAAGTTGCCGCCACTGTTGTCTTGCATGACTTGATGAACTTTCTTGTTTGTTAAGAACCCTTGCAAATATAATGCATTTATTTTATCTGAACCAAGAATATCTTATGTTTTTTTATGGGCCCACTAAAAATCAGGAGCTGGAAACAGGTACAAATCTAGAAAGGTAGATGAAATTATGCGGAAAATGATAAAGAGTGTGGTTGAGGATGCCTTTAGAAGGCTTGTTAATGAAGGAAAGTTGCCCCAGTCTGAACCAGGGAAGGGACACCTCATCTCGGTCCCCAAACAGGAAGAGCATGGAGATTACGCTAGTAACATTGCCCTTGTTATGGCATCAGCCTTAAATATGCCCCCAAGGCAAGTGGCTGAGGAGTTGAAAATTGCCCTTAAACAGAATCCAGATTTTGAAAAGATTGAAGTGGCAGGTCCTGGTTTCCTAAACTTTTTTTTCTCAAGGTCCTTTTGGCATAGGCGTCTTATGGAAATAAAGGAGAAAGGTGCATCCTTTGGCGCTAGTGATGCAGGAAAAGGGAAGAAGGTATTGGTTGAGTTTGTTAGCGCCAATCCTACGGGTCCGCTCCATGTGGGACATGGAAGGGGGGCTGCAGTAGGAGATAGCCTTTGCAGGATACTGAAGGCTGCTGGTTTTCAGGTAGAGAGCGAGTATTATATAAATGATGTGGGAAATCAGATGAACACTCTTGGGCGTTCGGTCTATTTACGTTATCTAGAAATACTAGGTAAAGAGATAGAGTTTCCTGACGAATGTTACAAAGGAGAGTATATAAAAGACATAGCAAAAGAGATAGTGCAGGAGTACGGAGGCAAATTCCTTAATGCAGAATTGGATGAGTGTCTCAATTTTTTTATAAACAGGGCCGTATCCCGGATTTTTAAGGGCATCAAGGATGATTTGGATCTTTTTAGAGTCCATTTTGACAACTGGTTTAGTGAACGCACGTTACACGAATCGGGCTTTGTGGAAGATACCATATCCATGCTTAAAGAACGAGGAATAATATATGAAAAGGATGGTGCACTGTGGTTTCGCACCAGCGAGTTTGGAGACGAAAAAGATAGGGTGGTTAAGCGTTCAAACGGGGTGCTTACATATTTTGCCGCAGATATAGCATACCATAGACACAAGATTGAACGAGGCTATGATATGCTTGTAGATATATGGGGAGCAGACCACCATGGTTATGTTCCACGGATAAAGGCAGCCCTGGAGGCCCTAGGTTACGATCCCGAAAGGTTAAACGTACTCTTGGTGCAACTGGTTAACCTCTTGGAAGGCGGTAAGGTTAAGGCGATGTCCACCAGGGCTGGAGAGTTTGTCACCCTGCGTCAGGTCTTGGACGACGTAGGAGTTGATGCCACAAGATTCATATTTTTGACAAGAAAATGTGACAGCCATCTTGATTTTGACCTTGATGTGGCCAGAAAACAGAGTCAGGAAAATCCTGTTTACTATGTGCAGTATGCCCATGCCAGGCTTTGTAGTGTGTTTGCCACAGCTGCAGAAAGAGGAATAAAGCCGGTTGCACCTGCTGATATTGACATTTCTCTCTTGAACGATCCAGAGGAGATAGGTCTCATGAAATTTCTGGTAAGGTTTCCAGAGGTGGTTGCAGCCAGTGCCACCAGCCTTGAGCCTCACCGAATAAGTTACTACCTTACAGAGTTGGCAGGGATGCTGCATAAGTACTATACTAAACACAGGTTTATTGGAGATGACCCTGAGCTTACCCAGGCAAGGCTCCTTCTTGCAAAAGTTACAAAGACCGTTTTAAAAAATGGGCTAGAGCTTCTTGGAGTGGAAGCCCCTGAGAAGATGTAGCCCTGAAGGCGAGGTTAAGAATATGGCAACAACCAAGAAAAAGGGCAAGGCTATCCAGTTTCAGATTGGTTGGGCAGGTCTAATAGCCATAATAGTTTCTAGCGTATGCGTTCTGCTGTGGACGTTTGTCCTTGGTTTCTGGATGGGACAAAAGGTGGCAACAGGAAATTCCAGCAGGCCAAAGGTATCTGTTTATGAGCCAAGGGTGCAGACCAAACCGGAAATAGGCAGTGAGGTTGCCCAGACCTCTCAAGGTGTTGATATTGGTGTAGAAAAGGATAGGTCTGCCCTCAAAGAATTTAGTGCGCTGAAGGAGAGTCTTAAGGAAGAGGTGGCCAAAGAAGGAATAAAGACAGAGATATTGCCTAGTGCTGAAGGTCCTAATGAGACTTCTACCGTTCAGGATGCAGATGAAGTAAATCAGGCCAAAACCGTTGTCAAACAGGAAGAGCCCGCTGAGAAGAGCAAAGAAAAGGCAACTGCTCCTCAAAGGGAATCGGTCAAAAAAAAGGATAGCAAAGAGGCTCCTAAGGTAAAGACCGAGAAGGTTACAAGCAAGCTTAATGGCTCCAAAATGCCCTTTGCCCTTCAAATCGCCTCTTACCGTACGATAACCCAGGCGAGAAAGGAAGCAGATAGGTGGAGAAAGAAGGGGTATTTTGTAAGGGTAAGGAGTGCCGATCTTGGCAGAAAAGGTATATGGTACAGGGTCTATCTTGGAAAATATAGAAGCCTTGAAGAAGCCAAAAAGGCCTCTGTAAAGCTCGCCTCAAAAGAGGGAATCCGCTCCTACGTTATAAAGGTTGCAAAATAGGGGCAAAGGTTCGGACATCTTAGTTCTTACCTTGTCAGACCTTTTGACAACGGCTGCCTGTATTCCTAACTTAACAAGAACTTAAGGTTGTCTTAAAAGGCAACTCCCAAAAACAAGACCTAGTCGTATAAATTAATACGACAAGATTTGAGCAAAATGAGAATAAGAAAGGCCAAAATAGATGATATAAGGCCCATTCACGGGCTGTTATCCCATTTTGCAGAAAAGGGGCTGTTATTGCCACGCTCTCTTAGCGATCTTTATGATCATCTTCGTGATTATGCAGTAATAGAGAATCCAAAGGGAGAGATAATAGCAGTATCTGCCCTTCATGTGTGTTGGGAGAATCTTGCAGAGGTCCGATCACTTGCCGTGCGAGAAGATTTTCAGGGAAGCGGTATAGGGCGCAGCTTGGTTGAATACTGTATTTCAGATGCTATAACCCTTGGCATTTACAAGATATTTACCCTAACATATCAGCCGGAGTTTTTTAAAAGGCTGGGTTTTAAAGAGGTAGACAAGTCTGTTTTGCCGCACAAGATATGGGCAGATTGTGTAAAGTGTCCCAAGTTTCCAGAATGTGACGAAACAGCCCTTTTAATAGAGGTCTAAAATAAAAAGAGGATCAAATGATTGGAAAAGTACTGACAAAGGTTTTTGGAACAAAACACGACAGGGAAATAAAGAAAATCAGGCCCATTGTGGATAAGATAAACAGTTTGGAGCCCCAGATAGAGAAGCTTACCGATGATCAGCTCAAGGCCAAGACCCCTTATTTTAAGGAAATGATAGATAATGGCGCTAGCCTTGACGAACTGCTGCCTGAGGCATTTGCAGTGGTTAGGGAGACTTCTAGGCGTGTACTGGGAATGAGGCATTTCGATGTGCAGCTGATCGGAGGTGTGGTTCTTCACCAGGGCAAGATAGCAGAAATGAAGACTGGTGAAGGGAAGACTTTGGTGGCAACTCTACCTGTATATCTTAATGCCCTTCTTGGGCGTGGTGTGCATGTGGTTACTGTTAACGATTACCTTGCCAAGAGGGATTCCGAGTGGATGGGCAAAATCTACAATTTTCTTGGCCTCGACGTGGGTGTCATTGTGCATGGTCTGGACGATGAAGAGAGAAAAAGGGCCTATAATGCCGATGTTACCTATGGGACTAATAACGAGTTTGGGTTTGATTACCTTAGAGATAATATGAAATATTCGCTGGAGGATATGGTTCAGAGAGACTTTTATTATGCTATAGTGGATGAGGTGGACTCTATATTGATCGATGAAGCAAGGACGCCTCTTATCATCTCTGGGCCTTCAGATGAGTCTACAGAACTATACTACCGTGTGAATCAGATAATCCCCTTCCTAAAAGAGGAACATTATAAAATAGATGAAAAGGCAAGGGCAGTAACTTTAACAGAGGAGGGGGTTGCCCAGTGTGAACGTCTTCTCGGGGTCGAAAATTTATACGATCCTGCCAATACCGAGCTTCTTCATCATGTTCAACAGGCATTAAAGGCCCATAAACTTTTCAAAAAGGATGTGGATTACATAGTAAAAGATGGCCAGGTAATAATTGTTGACGAATTCACTGGCAGGATTATGCCAGGAAGACGGTACAGCGATGGGCTTCATCAGGCCCTTGAGGCCAAAGAAGGGGTCAAGATAGAAAGTGAGAACCAGACCCTTGCATCTATTACTTTCCAGAATTTTTTTAGGATGTATGAAAAACTTGCAGGCATGACAGGTACTGCTGATACAGAAGCTGCTGAGTTTAAGAAAATATACGATCTTGATGTAGTTGTGATACCGACTCATAAGCCTATGATAAGGGTTGACCATCCAGACGTGGTATTTCGTACAGTAGAGGAGAAATTTCGTGCCGCTGCCAAGGAGATACAAGAGTTGCACAGACAGGGAAGGCCGGTTCTAGTTGGTACAACCAGTGTTGAAAATTCTGAAAAGCTCTCGGATATGTTGAAAAAGATGGGGGTGCCTCATGAGGTGTTGAATGCAAAGCATCATGAACGAGAGGCAGAGATAGTTGCCCATGCTGGGGAGAAGGGTAGGGTAACGATTGCAACCAACATGGCTGGCCGTGGAACAGACATAGTCCTTGGGGATGGTGTTCGGGAGCTTGGCGGCCTTCATATACTCGGCACAGAAAGACACGAGTCGAGGCGAATAGACAACCAGTTAAGGGGACGTTCCGGGCGTCAGGGTGATCCTGGTTCGTCCCGTTTTTATCTATCTCTTGAAGACGATCTTTTAAGGATTTTTGGTTCTGACAAGATAGCAGGTCTTATGGATAAGATGGGCATGAAGGAAGGGGAGCCTATAGAGCATCCAATGCTTTCAAAGGCGATCGAGAACGCTCAGAGAAAGGTAGAGGCCCACAATTTTGAAATAAGAAAACACCTGCTCGAATACGATGATGTCATGAACAAGCAGAGGGAGGTAGTCTACGGCCTTAGAAAACAGATAATGAAAGGCGAGAATTTGAGGGAGGAGATTCTCGCCTATATAGAGGAGATTAGTGACAATCTTGCCAATAGTTACTTTGACGACAAGTTGCCTCCTGAAGAATGGGATTGGGATGGTCTGGATGAGACACTCAGGGTCCGCTATGGAACCGAAAAGAGTATAAAGGAAATAGAAGAACTTCCAACTTCCCAGGCAGAGCTGAAGGAACTCATAGAGTCCCTACTCAAGGAGGCCTATGAACGCCAGGTTAAGCGTTTTGGTGATGAAGAGATGGCCATGGCAGAAAGGTTTATAATGCTCCAGAACCTCGATACCATATGGAAGGATCATCTACTGAACATGGATCACCTGAGAGAGGGTATAGGCCTCAGGGGCTATGGTCAGAAGGATCCTCTTCAGGAGTATAAAAAGGAAGGCTATGAAATGTTCTTGGATATGGTGCGCCGTTTTAGGGAAGAGACGGTAAGCCTCATGCTAAGGATACGTCCCATGAGACCAGAGGAGGTGGAGGAGCTTGAAGAGAAGCGTCGACGCAGACAGGAGCGAGAGCTTAGGATGAGTCACGGAGAGGAAGAGGCATCAAAGCCAAAGCCTGTCAAACGGAAGAGCAAGAAGATAGGCAGGAATGAACCTTGTCCCTGTGGCAGTGGCAAAAAGTACAAAAAGTGTTGCGGGAGGAAATAATAATGGAGGTCCCTGGTTTTTATGGAGCTGCTGTTGAAGCAGGGATAAAATACAAAGACAGGCTAGACCTTGGAGTCATCTTTTCAAAGCCTTCGTGCAACTTGGCTGCTGTTTTCACTAGAAATATTGTGAAGGCGGCTCCTGTCTTGGATTCCATTGCAGTCATTGAAAGATCTTCCTCCTTCAGGGCCATAGTGGTAAACAGTGGAAACGCCAATGCATGTACAGGCAAACAGGGGCTTCGTGACTGTGAGAGTATAAGAAAAAGGGCATCTCAACTACTTGACTGCAAAGAAGAGGAAGTGCTTGTTGCATCCACCGGGGTTATTGGGGCATTTCTTCCTATGGGAAAATACCTTGCCGGGCTTGAAAGGGCCTGCTTATCTTTAAGGGAGGATGGCCTTCTTGATGTATCTCAGGCCATACTGACTACAGATACCAGGCACAAGGTGGCCATGAGACAGGTTGAAGGCCGTGGAACTCCTATTACCATATTTGGCATGGCCAAGGGAGCAGGTATGATTGGTCCAAATATGGGGCCTCCTCAGGCCACCATGCTTGCCTTTGTCCTGACAGATGCAGTGGTTGATCCGGAGTTTTGGCAAAGTGTGCTTGAAGATGCGGTGGATGCCTCTTTCAATCGTATAACTGTTGATGGAGATACTAGTACTAATGATACGGTCTTGGCTCTTGCGAACGGTCATGCAAGAAATCAGGTCATTGATGGCCAGGAAACGCTTTCAGAAGGATTTAAACAGGCCCTTTACGATATCCTGCAAAGTCTTGCAGAGCAGATTGTTATGGATGGAGAGGGAGCGACAAAGTGCGTAAGGATAAGTGTACGTGGTGCGGCCTCTGATGAGGATGCAAGGGTATGTGCCAGCACAGTTTCCAATTCTCCACTTGTAAAGACCGCGTTCTTTGGACAAGATCCTAACTGGGGAAGGATAATTGCTGCGGCCGGAAGATCAGGAGCATATTTTGATCCAAACAAGGTGACGATAACGGTTGGAGGTATCAAGGTGGCAGATCGAGGGGTGTCTCTTGGGCAAGAGGCTGAAAAAGCGGCGGCAGAGAAGATGAAGAAATCCAGGTTCGATGTGGAGTTAGATCTTGGGGCAGGAAAGGCTGAATATTCAATGCTAACCTGCGACCTTTCTACAGAGTATGTCCATATAAATGCCGATTATCGTACATAGCAGTCAAGCAGGTTTGTTAATCTGGTGAAGCCATTTGAAAATAATGGCAATGGCCTGTGCTTGAAAAATAACCCTGAAAAAATATTAGCAACACAACTAAACAAGAAGGGCCTGCCAATCCTTTCTAGTTGGCCCTTCTTGTTTATGTCCGCCTGTTATTGGTTAGAGGCCTTTTTATCCGGCCACGTGGCCTTCAGATTGTTTACCAGTTCCAACAGTTCGTAGGTCTTTGGCTGAAGGTTTGCCATAAAGAATTCAAGCTGTTGCTTTCTATCTGCTCCAGCCTGGGAAAGCTTCAGAAGTTCTTCTGCTTTTATATGAAGCTTGTTGTGAATCTGTTTAATTTGTGAAATCGTATCGGATGGGAAGAGCTGGGAAGATGAAACAGTTTCAACCCACTTGCCCATAAAGCAGTTATTCGGGTTAAGCTCTACCTCTGGTTTTCTATCCTCCATGATGGCTAGCCTTATATTTTCAGACCAGGTAAAGTGTGCAAGAATGGCCCCCATTAGCTGGGCCTTTGGAAGTGTATAGGGGGCTGCCTCATGAAGCACCTTGGTATCGCAGTTAAAGAGTGAGGCAATCTCGTTTAACTGATTGGAAAAGGCCTCAACCATTGATTTGCTCATGCCTATGGATTCGGCTACAGCCGAGAAGTCGTTTGCCTGTTCTGCAAGCTTGTGGGCCTGTTCCTCCAAAGAACGGACTTTTTCTGCACCTTCCATTACACTTTGGTTTATTTCGGAAACTGTTGCTGTCTGCTCTTCTGCTGCACTGGCTATAGTGTTGGTAAAGTCATTGACCTGGGCCACTGTCTGGGTAATCTCTTCTACAGAGGAGACGGCCTTGGAGGTGCCGGACTGGATAATCTGAATCATTTTGGTTATTTCCTCTGTAGCTTCTGAGGTCTGTTTTGCCAGTTCCTTTACCTCATTTGCCACTACTGCAAAGCCTTTTCCTGCCTCGCCAGCCCTTGCTGCCTCTATTGTGGCATTAAGGGCGAGGAGGTTTGTCTGGTCTGCAATGGAGTTGATCACCTGGATGATACCTCCTATCTTTTCAGAGTTTTCTCCGAGTTCCTTAATAACCCCATTGGTGTACTCTGCCTTTTCTTGGGCCTCACTCGTAGCCCTTGCAGATTCTGCAACATTTTGGGCAATTTCATTTGTGGCCTCTGACAGCTCTTGGGTGGCCCCAGCCACATTTTCCAGGGTGGCCGCTGCCTCTGAGGATGCATCTGCAACCCTTTGGGCAGCTTTGTCCATGTCATTGGCCCCATCTTTTACAATATCGTTTACATTATCCAGTTCGTCTGTAATTACTTTGATACCAATGGCCTGTCTCTTTAGCAGATTTATTAGATGACCGTTGGTATACACAATGTTGTTGGCCATCTTTCCAAGCATTCTTATCTGGGGCGCTCCTTCTGGCTTGATACCCCTTCTAAGGTCTCCATTTGTTATTTCTTCAAGGATGGACATGATACGTGAAATAGGGACCTGCAGATTTATTTTTAAGCCAATGTAGCTAAGGGTTATGGCAACAATGCATGCGGCAAGGGCAATTGTCAGGCTCTTGGCTATCTCGCTTTTGGCATTGGCATATATAGGGGCCATGTCCAGGTATTGGACATATACGCCTGTTGGATCGTTTTTATAGTCAGGTATTCTTACTCCCAATACCATGAAATTCCCTATGTTTTTAGAGACGGTTTTTTCCTTCAATGCCTTAGCTAAGAATGTTTCATCCACATAGGAGGACAGTTTTGCAGGTCCTTTTGTCAGTATGGAGAATTTGCCCAAGTGCTTTAACTTTCTGGTGCTTGCAGTAGCTTTTACCCTTTGCAGGCCAAAGATCTGTATCGGGTTGTTGGTTGTCTGTTGCACTGTCCTGGCCACGTCGGCAAGGCTTGTAATTACTTCAACACTTGCTATGGGCTTGGAGCCTTCGCTGCCAAAAATGGGTGCGACTCCCCTTACTGCAAGGCCCACCCGGCCTGCCTCTATTCCCTTTACAGGTAGGCCGGTTGTAAGCACGTCCACCACTGTCTTTCTAAAACCGGATATGTCGTCACCGAATTTTTTGGGTTTCCATACCCTTAAAAAGGATCGGCCTGGCGGGACATGAAAGTGCACTTTTATCTTTGTCTTATTTCTGCTGTTGATGGAAGAGATAATTGGCTTAATGGCCAAAAGCAGGGATTCTCTGTCGTTGTTTTCCATGGCCTGTTTTACCCTTGCCATGTTTGCAATGAATGTGGCGATTGCCAGATTGGTGCTAGCTGTATTATCTGCTTCTTTTAAGAGGACATCGGAGTTTTTGATCGCCTGAGACTGTATGGCCTTCACTTCCGAATCTGCTGCAAGTTTTATCTGAGCTATTTGAATAGCAGAAAGAGCGACAATGATTATGCTGATTCCAACTAGGGCCCTTACTACAAGGGACATCTGGGAAAAGCTACTAATGATTTTCTTCAGCATGATGTTCCTCCATAAAAAAAGAGATGATTTTTGTCCTATGCTTTTTATCGGTCTTGTGCAGAAGCCTCTTAAGGGGAAAGGCCGATTTTTTTTATAATTTATAATTTCAGCCTATGGTTTTATTAGGGTCCTTCAATCGTTTTTGACAGGGGAAGAGGTTGGCTCAGGCAATGCATTTGATAGACGGTTATCGCAAGGCCACAGGGTTTTTAGTCTTAAGATGAGTTCCAGTGCCTCTTTAGGGCATGGACCTTTGGGAGAAAGGACGTTTAATCTTATCAGATGATCTCCTCTCTTACCGTCTCTGCCTATCCATCCTTTGCCTTTGATCCTTATGAACTTTTCACTTCCAAGGCCAGGATGCAGAAAGACTTTTTCGGTCCCGTCTATGGTTTCTACCTTTATGTAGCCCCCTCCAAGTCTTGTCCAGCAGTCCACATCTACAGTGGAAATTATGTCTTTTCCGTGAATTATCCAGCCTTCTGGAGTATTAACTTCAACCTCCAGAAAGCAGCCGTCTTCCGATGCCCGATTAGAATTTGTTGGCCGATCCAGTTCCAGAATGGTGCCGTTTCTAGTCCCTGGAGGGATCATTACCTTCATCTTTTTCTTTCTGGTGATGAGTCCCCTTCCAGAACAGTCTGGGCAGCTTGATAGCCTATCCTTGCCTTTGCCGCTGCAATGGGAGCAGATGATCTTGAGATTTTCTCCTCCCCAAGCCAAGGTCTTATATCCCTTTCCATTGCATGACGGGCATGGGGGCAGGTTGTCTGGAGCTATTTTACCAAGGCCGTTACATTTGCTGCAAAAGTCCTGCCCATCTGCAACTTCTATGTTGACACTTGTACCGTATAGTGCCTCTTTTAGGCTGATCTGGACAAACAAAAAGGTACCTTCAAGGGAGCTGTCTCGTCCAGAGGATTGATCTGCCAGGGAGGCAGACGTCACGGTCCGGTTTTCGGGTGACTGTACCACTAGTCTCTTTTTTAGCAGAAGATAGGCATCCTTTATGGCCAGAAATCTTTTGATATTTTTCATGTTTCTGCCACAGATATCTGGATGCCATAAACGAACCAACCGCCTGTAGGCACTCTTTACCTGTTCCAGGTCGGCATCCCTTTTCAGGCCGAGGATAGAATATGGATCAATATCTAAATGATTCAATTGTTGTTCTTAAATCTTTAATAATGGCAAATGCTCAATGTGGGGCAGACCGTTTCCTTCTATGCCCCTTTTTTCTATTTTTAACCAGTATTTTTCTTCTTCTCTGTGTTTTCTATGGCCTTGCTGTTCAATATTATGAGAAGCTTGCTATCGAGCTTGCAAACTTGGCCTACGTATTTAAGATCAATGCCTTCTATCATATCTGGTGGCGGTTCTATCTTTTCTGTTGGAATTGACATCACGTCACCGATGCGTTCTACAAGAAGGCTTATAGGTTCCTCTCTGTTGCCCATTATAACGTTGTTGTATTCTTTTTTTCCGTCTTTTTCGTCCGACTCGTTGCACGATAATCCGATCCTTGTTGCAAGATCTATTGCAGTTAAGATCTGTCCCCTGAGATTTACAACTCCAGAGACATAGTCTGGAGCCATTGGCACTGGGGTGACATCTAGTGTCCTGTTTATTTCAATGACGTCGTCTATGGGCAGGCCAAAAAAGTGTTTGTCATAATAGAATGTGACAAACTGTGATGTGTCCGCCATTGCCATTTCTACAACATTTCCTCTCTTTTCTACTACAGGAAGCGTTTCGTTAGCCTGTTTCATCTTGCTTTCTCCTTCCTATGCGGCAGTTTCAAGGGCCTTTTCTTTAAGCAGATTTGTGACTGCCCGCAGTACCTGATCCCTGTCGAGTTTGGCCTGATAGTCGTCTATACCAGCCTCAAGTCCACGTTGTCTGTTTTCTTCACCTGAGAGAGATGTGACAGCAATGATGGGGATGTCTTTGTTGGCCCCTTCGCTTCTTATTTTTCTGGTAAGTTCAAATCCATTCATTCTGGGCATTTCTATATCGGTAATAAGCAAGTCAAAGTGATCAGATTGGAATATCTCCCAGGCCTTTTGTCCATCTTCAGCCTCTACCACTTCATAGCCTGCACCTGTCAGATACGAAGACAACAGATTTCTATAGAAGGTTGAGTCTTCTGCCAGAAGGATCCGGGCAGGTACATCTGCGTAGAGTTCTTCCTGGGTAAAGAAGTCAGGATCATGCATGGATATAATTTGATAAACGTCTAAGAAAAGGGTGGTCCTCTCCTTAATGATTGCTGACCCTAAAATTCCATCTTGCTTGAACGTCCCTTCCTCGACATCGATTGCCAAATCCAGGCTATCATCTATTTGGGAGACAAGAAAGGCAATGTCCTTGTGATTCATATGAAAAACTATAAGGTGATACTCATCTTGCTCGGGCAGGGGTGAGATGGGCAGATAGTTTTCAAGACGTATGACAGGCATGGAATGACCTCTGTATTGGATGACCTCCTTTCCACCTACAAATTCCAGATCAGTGGCCTTTATCTTGTCAAGCCTGTTCACAAGTGCAAGCGGTAAGGCAAAGTATTCTTCTGGGCCAATGGTGCAAAGGAGCAGGAACTGGTGATCGTCTTCCACGGTCTTGGTGCTTACCACCGATCCGTGTTTCATGGTGTCGTCACCTGCAGCAGCAGATGAGGTTATGCCTACAACGTCTAAGATAAGCGCAACCCTGCCATCTCCCATAAGGGTGGTTCCTGCAAACACAGGAATATGTTTCAGGTGGGAACCAAGAGGTTTTACAACTATTTCCTCGGAATCGCTAATAGAATCGACGACGAGTCCAAAGAGATGGCCACCTGCATTTAACACCACGATGTTCATTCCCTCATCCTGGTGTTCCTGTTTTTGTTTTTCAAGCCTTAGTACATTTCTAAGGCGGATAAGGGGCAGTATTTCTCCGCGAAGCCTGTAAAATTCTGAGTTTCCAATCTTTTGGACGTCCCTTTCCATAAGCTTTGGGTTTAAATGTACAAGCTCTACCAGGTTTACTTGGGGAATTGCATAGCGCTGGCCTTGGCTAGTGACTATAAGTGCAGGGATGATGGCAAGGGTCAATGGAATCTTGATTTTTATAGTAGTCCCAACGTTGACCTCGCTTAATAATTCCACTGTGCCGCCAAGTTTTTCTATGTTGGTCTTGACCACATCCATGCCGACACCGCGGCCTGATATATTGGTGACCTTTTCAGCGGTGGAAAAGCCAGGTTGGAATATTAGCATCAGGGCCTCTCTGTCGCTTAGGGCCTCTGCTTGCTCTTCGGTAATTATTCCTTTCTCCACCGCTTTTTTGCGGAGTTTGTCTGGATCTATACCAGCTCCGTCATCAACAATCTCGATAATTACTTGTCCACCCTCGTGGTAGGCCTTCATGGTAAGGGTGCCTACAGGGGGTTTTTCTTTTTGAACTCTAATTTCTGGGGGCTCGATACCGTGATCGATGGAATTTCTCACCATGTGGGTAAGGGGATCCTTTATGCTTTCAATAATGGAGCGGTCAAGCTCTGTCTCAGCCCCCTCTATCCGGAGTTGCACCTTTTTCTCAGCAGTCTTTGCCAGGTCTCTGACGATCCTTGGAAACTTGTTGAATACGTTTCCGATTGGTTGCATCCTGGTTTTCATTATCTGTTCCTGAAGTTCGGTAACGACAAGGCTCATGCGTTGGTTGGCAGTCAGGAATTCAGGATCGTTAAGTTGGTTGGCAAGCTGGGTGAGCCTGTTTCTTGAAAGCACAAGCTCGCCTGCAAGGGTCATAAGTTGATCAAGTAGGTGTACGTCAATCCTGACATGGCTTTCTGTGAGATGGGTTGTAGTAGGTGCAGGCTTTCTTGCAGGGGGCTTCTTTTTGGCCTTTGGTTTAGTCTGTTCCTTTTGGGTCTTTCCTGTCTCTTTCCCAGCTCCTTTGGCTTTGGCTTCGTCCTTTGATTCTTCCTGGGCCTGCTGGGCCTTTTCATCTGTTTTCTTGTCGCTATCTTCAGGTTGGGCCTGCTCCTGCTGGGCAGCCTCTTCTGTTTGAGCCCCTTTGTCTTCCTCGGATGGTGAGCCAGATGACTCTTTTGTGATTTTTTCAGCAAAGTTTCTCAAGTCAACGATGAAGTCTAGATATTCTGTATCCACAGGTTCTTTGCCGCTGGCTTCTAATTCTGCCACTATTGCCTTAATATAGTCCACAGACTGAAGCAGCATGGTGGTGATGTCTTCATTGACTGTAATGATTCCATCCCTGAGCTTGGACAGGATATCTTCGGCAAAGTGTGCGATTCCTTCAAGGGTGGTAAAGCCAAAGAACCCAGAAGTTCCCTTTATCGTGTGAATGGTCCTGAATATGCTTTTAATCAGCTCTTCGTTTTCAGGGTCTTGTTCCAGTTCAACAAACTGCTGATCTAGAAGCTCCAGGTTTTCTTTGGATTCTGCCAAAAAATCTTTCAGGATGTCGTCTTCCATTCCCATGACTAATCTCCTAAATTTTTATAGTCGATTTTTATCCGTATTGTCTTAACTTAGTATTGTCTTAACTTATTGCTTTTGCCAACATGTAGTACGTCCAAAGGTCTTTCTCTTCATACATGATGGGAGTCCCACAGGTGTTTCTGTGGCCCCAAGGAACAAATAGCCTCCTGGATTTATCACCTTCACCAGTTTTTCTAATATGGCCTTTTTGGTTTTTTGGTCGAAGTAGATAAGCACGTATCTACACATGACAACGTCTATATTGTTTATTCCAATTAGAGGACCCATGAGGTTTACTTTTTTAAACCTGATGAGTCTCTTTAGATTGTCATTGACGATCCAGAATGCTCCCTGTTGCTTGAAGTACTTGATTAGAAGCTGAATAGGCAGGCCTCTGTTGACTTCTACCTGAGTGAAGCGTCCTGCACGTCCTTTATCTATTGCCTGTTGCGATATATCAGAGGCAATGATTTCCCTTCTCCACGTCTTGATTTGAGGAAAATTTTCTTCCAAGATAATGGCAATGCTATAAGGTTCCTGCCCAGTGGAACAAGCGGCACTCCAGAATCTCAAAATCTTTTTACCTTTTCTCTTTTCAATCAGTTCCGGGATGATCTCCTTTTTCAGCACCTCAAAGGGATGTTGATCCCTAAAGAAATAGGTCTCGTTAGTGGTCATGGCCTCTATGATCTGTTCCTTGAGTTTAGGCGTTGGACTAAACTTTGCCTTGCGGTACAGATCATTGAGATCTTTTAATCCAAGCACCCTGGCAAGTTCGTTGAGCCTGCTTTCAAGAAGGTACTCCTTGCCTTTTGTCAGGGCGATTCCACTTGATTCTTTGACCATTGTGGAGAAAAACCGGAACTGTTCCGGATTAATCATGATCTACATATCCCCTTTGTTCTCAAAATCTGTGTCCCGAAAGCTCCAAAATCGAATTTGTAATATTCCCAAGGGGCACCACCTTGTCTGCAATACCTGCTTCAGCAACAAATTTAGGCATGCCCCATACCACACTAGTTTCTTTGTCTTGAGCTAAAATTATTGCCCCTTTTTGTTTTAAGAATTTTGCTCCTTCGAGTCCGTCTTGGCCCATGCCGGTCATAACGGCGGCCACTACTCGGCCTCCGTATGCCTGGGCTAGAGAGCGGAATAGAACATCTACTGCTGGACGGCAGCTGTTTTCTGGAGGATTCTGGTTAAGGGTAACCACAAAGGAGCGTTCCCTCTTTTTTACCTCCATGTGATAGTCTCCAGGCGCAATGTATACAGTACCACCATTTACTGGCATGTTGTCTTTAGCTTCTACCACTTTCAACTTAGACTTTTGATCAAGCCTATGGGCTAGTTGGGCTGTAAATACTGGAGGCATGTGTTGAACCAAGAAGATCGGGAGTCTAAAGTTTGCCGGAAAGCGAGGAATGACTTGGTTAAGGGAATTTGGGCCACCAGTAGAAACTCCTATGCCAATTGCCTCGATCTTCCCTGGCCTTAATATTCTGCCTTTTGGAGGAATCTTGGCTGCTGGAGCAGATCTTGCCGGTTTATGCTGCACAAGGTTAGACCGGACAGCCCGCTTTCCCGGTCTTAGGACATTTTTTCTGGCTCTGTTACCATTTGGGCTTGGTCCAAGGGCCTCGATCTTGGGAATGAGGAGATTTTCTATAGTTTTTACACTTTCGGCAAAGGCACCAGTGCCTTTTGGCTTTGGCACAAAGTCAACGGCCCCCTTTGAAAGCGCTTCCAGGGTGGTTTTTGCACCTTGGGAAGTCAGGCTCGAAAACATGATGACCACAGTCTTGAGATGCTGTCTTTTTATGGCTTCCAAGGTGGCAAGACCGTCCATTTCAGGCATCTCTACATCTAGGACCGTTACATCTGGCCTAAGAATCCTTATCTTTTGGACCGCCTCTCGTCCATTTGAGGCGGTACCAACCACGCGAATCTTTGGATTCTTGCCAAGGGCCTCCTGGAGTATTTTCCTAAAGACCACAGAATCGTCCACAACAAGAACTCGAATCATAGACCAAGCACCATTTTGACCTTTTCTTCCAGCATCTCTGGCGTAAAGGGCTTCATAAGATATTCATTTGCCCCTGCCATAACAGCTTTGATCACATTTTCCTGTTGATTTTCAGTAGTCACCATCATTACCTTTGTGTCATTCCATTCAGGTTTTTTCCTGATTTCCACAAGGCAATCGTAACCCTCCATCTCTGGCATATACCAATCAAGGAGCACCAGATCGAAAGGGCCTTCACTTTTTATTTTTTCTAGGGCATCCACCCCATTTACTGCCTCCTTTATTTCTCCAAAGGCGTTCATCTGTTTCAGGCCAGCCTTTACGATATTACGCATGGATTTCGAGTCATCGACCACTAGTGCCTTCATAGAGTGACCCCTGTTCGTTTTTGGTTTGATGTACCCATTCAATGTCTTTATCGAAAATTCTTGCTAAACCATTAAGTAATTTTGAACCAAAATTGATAATCTGTTTTTTTATGTGGTATCGATTAATAAAGTTACAAAACATCCTTGAGAGCTAAGAGAAAATGGGCTAAGACAAGGCAGCAAATGAAAAAAACGATACAAACAGGTGAAGACCTATGGATTATAAGGATACATTAAATCTTCCTAAGACAAAGTTTCCGATGAAGGCCAATCTGAGCCAAAAAGAGCCCCAAATGCTCAAGAGATGGGAGGCACTGGGCCTCTATAAGAAACTTATTGAAAAGGGAAAGCATCGGCCAAAGTTCATACTTCATGATGGGCCTCCGTATGCAAATGGTCATCTCCACCTTGGCCATACTGTCAACAAGGTGCTCAAGGATATTATTGTGAAATATCAGATGATGACCGGTCGCAGTGCACCGTTTGTTCCAGGGTGGGACTGTCATGGCCTGCCCATTGAACATAATGTTGAAAAGAAGCTTGGTTCAAAGCGTCATCAGATGGACAAGCTCGCCATAAGGAAGCAGTGTAGACGGTACGCAGAGCGTTTTGTTGATATACAGAGAAAGGAGTTTGAACGCCTAGGTGTAATAGGTGACTGGGAAAATCCTTATCTTACCATGAATTATGGTTATGAAGCCACTATTGCCAAGGAATTTTGTCAGATATACCTAGATGGCTATGTGCTCAGGAGTACGAAACCCGTGCATTGGTGCCCGACTTGTGTGACTGCACTGGCCGAGGCAGAGGTTGAATATGCTCCTCACAAGTCTCCTTCTATTACAGTAAGGTTTCCTTGCAGTGGCCAGTTTAGGGATTGGCTGATATCAAATGTTAGTGGTCTTGATCAACAGGCTGAGTGCTATGTCCTTATTTGGACAACTACTCCTTGGACATTGCCGGCCAATAGGGCGGTGGCAGTGCATCCAGACTTTAATTATGTGGTAGTTAGAGTGCCTGCAGATAAGGTCAAGGCTGCCATGTCCTTAGAAGCAGGGGGTAAGGACGAGATATGGCTAGTAGCAGAAGGCAGGCTTCAGGCAATTTTGCTGGCCCTTGGACTCGAGCAGACAGACGTGCAGATACTTCATGAATTTACAGGGCAAGAGCTTGAGGGGCAACAAGTGCGGCATCCATTTATAGATAGGCAGGGCCCGGTTATTGTTGCAGATTATGTAACCCTCGACAGTGGTACCGGTATTGTCCATATAGCCCCGGGCCATGGTACCGAAGACTATGACAGTGGCAGAAAATATGGCCTCGAGGTCTATTCGCCGGTTGATGACAGAGGTCTTTTTACAAAAGATGTACAGGGATTTGAGGGGCAGCATATATTCAAGGCAAACCCGGATATTGTTGAGCTTTTGAAACAAAGGGGGATGCTAGTCCATACAGAAGAGCTTAGTCACAGTTATCCGCACTGTTGGAGATGTAAAAGACCTGTGATATTTAGGGCTACCGCCCAGTGGTTTATCTCAATGGATAAAAATAGTCTGAGATCCAGGGCCCTTAAAAATATTGATAAGGTTAAATGGATTCCTGCTTGGGGCAGGGACAGGATTTACGGTATGGTAGAGGCCAGGCCAGACTGGTGCATATCAAGGCAAAGGGCATGGGGCGTCCCTATTACCGTCTTTACATGCAAATCTTGTGGCAAAACGGTCCTTACAAAGGAAATGGCAGACAAGATTGTGGAAATCTTTGAAAAAGAAGGTGCTGATGCATGGTTTCAAAGACCTGTTTCAGACTTTCTTCCTGAAGGCTATTCCTGTCAGGCTTGCGGCAGCTCTGACTTTAAAAAGGAAGAGGATATCCTGGATGTCTGGTTTGATTCAGGTGTAAGTCATGCTGCAGTTCTTGAGAGGAGGGAGGAACTATCTTGGCCTGCGGATATGTATCTTGAGGGAAGCGATCAACACAGGGGATGGTTTCAGAGTTCACTTTTGACATCTGTTGCAACCCGTAATAGTGCTCCTTACAGATCTGTTCTTACTCATGGTTTTGTAGTGGATGGCAAGGGTAAAAAGATGTCCAAATCTGTTGGAAATGTAATTCCTCCAGAGAAGTTGATAAAGCGTTTTGGCGCAGAAATATTAAGGCTTTGGGTAAGTGCAGAGGACTACAGGGATGATATAAAGATATCAGATGAAATACTTCAGAGGTTGACCGAAGCCTATAGGAAGATAAGAAACACCATACGGTATCTTTTGAGCAATCTTAGTGACTTTGATCCAATTACAGATTCGCTTCCATTTAGTGAGTTGGAGTCTCTTGATAGATGGGCTCTTGACAGGGTTTTTAAGGCTCTAAGGAGAATACGAAAGGGATATGATGAATATAAGTTCCATATAGTCTTTCATCAGATTCATCAGTTATGTACAGTAGATTTAAGTTCGCTCTATTTGGACATAGTCAAAGATAGGTTGTACTGTGAGCTTCGGGATGGTAGACCAAGAAGATCTTGTCAGACTGCCCTTTATCATATTGCGAGGAATCTCATTGTCAGCATGGCTCCGGTTTTGTCATTTACGGCAGATGAGGCATGGGCTCACCTTACAGGTGACCAGGAGGCATCTGTATTTTTTGAACAGTTTTCCAAGGCCCAGAACGACCTCCTTTCTGAGGCCGAAGAGGAATTTTGGAGCAAGACGATAGGATTAAGAAACGAGATTACAAAGGCCTTGGAGCTTGCAAGAAGGGAAAAGCGTATAGGTCTTGCACTTGACGCCAAGGTGTTGGTGCGGTTGCCTGAAGACATCGGCCTTGAAAAAGATGACGAGCTTGTTCAGTGTCTGAAGATGGTAACTATCGTTTCTCAACTTCAGCTTGTAGACAGTTTTGATGATGAACAAGTAAAGAAGGGCAATATCTGGCAGAGTGAGGACATCCCAGGGCTTTTATGTCTTGTGTTGCCGGCAGAAGGGGAAAAATGTGCCCGTTGCTGGACCTGGAGTACATATGTTGGAAAAGATGAAGAGTTCCCGGATGTGTGTGAAAGGTGTGCAAGAGTCTTAAGGCAAATGGGTGCAGGGCAAGAAAGGGATTAGCAAAAACTAAATAAGGGCTTACCGGATTAGGATGTTTTTTATTTAAAGACAGTTTTTTAGAGATGGTCTGAAAAGGCTTTTAGAGGAAAGACGTTCAGTGGATAACACGGGATTTAGCGATAGATTGCGGAGGCTTAGTCATCCCCTGCTTTTGCCAATGGCAAGATTTCTTGGGCGGCTTGGATTTACCCCAAATATGCTTTCTCTGATAGGGATGGTGGCGTATATAGTGGCTGGACTTGTCCTTGCGACTGGCCATCCCCTTTTGTGTGCGGCAATTTTGATAATATTTGGTCCGCTTGACGTACTTGATGGGACACTGGCCAGGGATAGCGGACAGGAGAGCGACTATGGTGCCTTCTTAGACGCGACTCTGGACAGATATGAGGAATTTTTTATTTATGCCGGGCTTCTTTACTATATGATGAGTGGGCTTGGAAAAGGCCCCTTTTCGGCTATTTTGGTCCTTTCGGCACTTTCAGGCTCCTTTTTTGTCAGTTATACCAGGGCAAAGGCAGAGGCCCTTGGTTTCGAATGCAGCGTAGGTATATTGACGCGTTTTGAAAGAATAGTCCTTTTTATTTTGGCCATTGTCACCGGCTGGATGGATTCCTTGTTGGCAGTGATCGCCTTGCTTTCTTTCGTTACTACCTTCCAGAGGATGGCTGTGGTTGCAAAGCAGGCAAGGGGACATGAAAAGGCATAGGGGCCGTCTATTTGTGGTGGCAACTCCTCTTGGAAATCTTGAGGATGTCACCTTAAGGGCCGTTAATGTCTTGAAACATGTATCTCTTATAGCAGCAGAGGATACCAGAAGAACCAAAAAGCTTTTGGCGCACCTTGGCATAAAGACCAGGTTGGTCAGTTGTAATGAACACAATGAGTTAAAGAGGTTTCAGCTCGTTCTTGATGTCTGCAGCCAGGGTAAGGATGTGGCCCTTGTGTCCGATGCAGGCACACCCGGTGTTTCTGATCCGGGTGCCCTCATCATAAAGAGATCCAGAGAAGAAGGAATTGAAATACTGCCGGTCCCTGGGCCAAGTGCGGTGGCCACTGCCCTTAGTGTTTGTGGTATGAAGGCGGATCAGTATTACTTTGCTGGTTTTCTGCCGTCAAAGAGACAGGAACGGTTAAAGGCCTTGAAACAGATGGCAGGCCTTGAATGCCTGCTTGTGTTTTTTGAGGCGCCTCATCGTATTATTGCTGCATTGCAAGACATGTTAGAGCTATTTGGAGATAGACAGGCCTTTTTAGCCAGGGAAATGACAAAGGTTCATGAAACCTACATATTTTCAAGCATTAGCAGAATATTAGCAGCGCTTTCTGAAGATATCAGGGTGAGAGGGGAAATTACCTTGATAGTAGAAGGAGCAGCCAAAAGGGAAAAATTCAAGGAGGAGATACCCGAGGAGGTGGAAAAGGTGATGGCAGGGCTGTTATCCAGCAACAAGATGAGCGTCAAGGAGGCTTCGGTCCTTCTTTCAGGCATTTGTAATATAAAAAGGGGATTATTATATCAATTGGCCCTGTGTCTGTCTGGGGAAAGAGAATGTCATGACCACTGATGGAATTGTTGTTGTTATTCCTGCCCGTTACGGTTCAAGCAGGTTTCCAGGAAAACCTCTTGCTGATATCTGTGGTGAGCCTATGATTGTTAGAGTGGTGCAGAGGGCAAAACTAATAAAAGGGGCGGATATGGTTGTTGTGGCGACTGATGATCACAGGATTGCCAATGTTTTAAAAGAAAAGGATTTTCCTTATGTAATGACATCTAAGAGGCATCTTTCAGGTACAGACAGGATTGCAGAGGCTATTCATGCCTTAGGCCTTTCTCCTGGGCAGATAGTGGTAAATGTTCAAGGTGATCAACCCCTCTTAGATATTAGAGCGGTGGAGAACATGGTGAGGCTGTTTAGGAACAGTAGAGATTTTGTAATGACAACTGTTGCTTGTCCGATGGATGCCTCCTCAGCAACCGATCCAAACCGGGTTAAGGTAGTGCTTGATAGAGATGGTGGTGCTCTGTACTTTTCACGGTCGGTCATACCTTACGACAGAGATGGAATTTACTGCAACGAACCGCATTTATATCTGCGTCATCTTGGCCTCTACTGTTACAGCGTGGAATTTTTGAAAAAGTATGTCACCTGGCCAGAAGGAAGGCTTGAGGCAGTAGAAAAACTAGAACAGTTGCGTGTTTTGGAGAGAGGGTTGCGTATAGGAGTTGCTTTGGTTGATACAGCTCCTCCAGAGGTTGATGCCCCAGAAGATCTCGAAGAAGTTAGGAATCTTTTCAGCCAAGAAAACACAGGCCCGTTTTAGGCCTTCTTCAATTCAACCCTTTGGCCTAGAAACCTTCTGACAATTTCAACAGTGTGGGGGGTCATGTCCGAAAGGTAAAATTCCCTGTAGGCTTTGGTCCCATTGTTAGCCATGTTGCCTGTCTTTTTTTCCACAAATGAGGCCACTTTTTGGGCAACCTCTCTTGAAGGGTCTACTATTTTTATCCTTTTCCCAGCCTTTTCCTGGATAACGTTTTTTAAAAGAGGGTAGTGTGTGCAGCCAAGAACTAGGGTGTCAATCTGTTTATCTTTTAATGGTCGCAGGTATTTTTTTACTATCATTCTGGTTTCTCTGGCTTTTAGCCATCCTTCCTCAACAAGCGGAAC
>Ga0256914_1000133_pt1 | contig 70165 bp, 59 predicted proteins | sample HulkmetaG_FD_191571 | JGI IMG/M metagenome (GOLD analysis project Ga0256914, IMG submission 191571) | Hydrothermal chimney microbial communities from Main Endeavour vent field at the Juan de Fuca Ridge, Pacific Ocean - Hulk | ecosystem: Environmental > Aquatic > Marine > Hydrothermal vents ...
CCCACACCTACCCCTACACCCCCTCCCCCGCCACCACCCCAGCCCCGCGTCGGCTGGCCGGACCTGACCCTGGCTCTGGCAGGAATCGCGGCAGCAGGCATGGTCGTGGTGACGGCAGGGCGAGGAGCACGGCTCCAAGAGCGGGTGACATACCCCTTTTCCCGCCTGGCCCTGTTGAGCGCGATCTGCGGCCTGATCGGATATGTGTACTACAGCCTGGGGCTGCCGGGCAGCCGGATCGTGGATACGTTATCACCCGGCCTACGCGGATTGCTGGTAGGCTTTGTAGGCGGACTGCTCCCCCTGGTCCCGGCGGTCATCTGGTCAAGATCAAGCAAAAAGAGGTAGGATTATGACAAACTTTGAATCGGCAACCCTGGCCGGGGGCTGCTTTTGGTGCCTGGAAGCGGTTTTTGAGCAACTGAAGGGCGTGGAAAAGGCCGAGCCGGGCTATTCCGGCGGCCACATGCCCCACCCGACCTATGAACAGGTCTGCACCGGCACGACGGGCCACGCCGAAGTGGTCCAGATCACCTTCAACCCCCAAGAGATCTCCTTCGAGGACCTGCTGCGCGTGTTCTTTGCCATCCACGATCCGACGACGCTCAACCGCCAGGGCGAAGATGTGGGGACCCAATACCGCTCGGCCATCTTTTACCACAATGCAGAACAAAAGGCCACCGCCGAAAGGGTCATCCACGAACTGGAAGCCGCCCGGCTGTGGCCCGATCCCATCGTCACCGAAATCACCCCCTTCACCGCCTTTTACCCCGCCGAAGACTACCACCGCCGCTACTTTCAGCTCCACCCCGACCAACCTTACTGCCGGGCGGTCATTGCCCCCAAAGTTGCCAAATTCAGAAAGAAATTCATGGATCGGCTGAAAAAGGACTAGAGGACGAATGGACGATTTTTACCGCGAAGAGATTTTGGAACATTACACCCACCCCCACCATTACGGTACACTGGAAAACCCGGACATCAGTTACGAAGACGACAACCCCCTGTGCGGCGACAGGGTACGTTTTGACATCCGCCTGGCCGACGACGGTCGGACGGTGGCCGACGTGCGCTTTTCGGGCGTCGGCTGCGCCATCAGCAAAGCCTCGGCCTCCATGCTGACCGACATGGTCTTGGGCAAAACGCTGGATGAGGTCCGAGAACTGACCAAAGAAGACGTGCTCGCAGAACTGGGCATTGACTTGGGGCCGGTGCGCCTCAAGTGCGCCCTGTTGCCGCTCAAAGTCGTCAAGGCGGGGGTCGTTGAAAAATTGGGAGAAGGTTAAATGCACGATCCTTTCGGAGCAACGGCCATACTGGAAACGAAAGACGGCCCGGTGCGCATCTACCGTTTGGCGCGGCTGGCCGAACTGGGGCTGACCGATCTAGACCGCTTGCCCTTCTCCATCCGCATCTGGCTGGAAGGGTTGTTGCGCCGCTGCGACGGAAAGACCATCACCCAGGAGCACGTCCGGCGATTGGCCGCCTGGGACCCCCGTTCCCCCGGCGAAGGAGAGTTGCCCTTCCAACCGGCCCGCGTGCTCCTGCAAGATCTTACCGGCGTGCCCGCCATTGTGGACCTGGCCGCCCTGCGCTCGGCCATGCACCGCTTGGGCGGCGACCTGCGACGCATCAACCCCCAAATTCCGGTGGACCTGGTGATCGACCACTCGGTCCAGGTGGACGCTTACGGCAGCGACGAGGCGTTGGCCATCAACAGCCGCCGCGAATTTGAGCGCAACGCAGAGCGATACCGCTTCCTCCGCTGGGCGCAGGGAGCCTTTGACAATTTCCGCGTCGTGCCCCCCTCTACCGGCATCGTCCACCAGGTCAACCTGGAATACCTGGCTACGGTCGTGACAAAGGGACGGGAGCCGGATGGCAGTTGGGTGGCCTTCCCCGATACCCTGGTCGGCACAGACTCCCATACGACCATGGTCAACGGCTTGGGGGTGATGGGCTGGGGCGTGGGCGGCATTGAAGCGGAAGCGGCCATGCTGGGCGAGCCGATCACCATGCTGCCGCCGGAAGTCATCGGCCTGGAGCTGGTGGGGGAACTGCCGGAAGGGGCGACGGCCACCGACCTGGTGCTGACCGTCACCCGGCTGCTGCGCCAAAAGGGCGTCGTCGGCAAATTCGTTGAATTCTTCGGCCCCGGCGTGCGCCACCTCAGCCTGGCCGACCGAGCTACCCTGGCTAACATGGCCCCCGAATACGGCGCGACCCTGGGCTTTTTCCCGGTAGACGAGGAGACGCTGCGCTATCTGCACCTCACGGGGCGGCCCGCTACCCTGGTGGACCTGGTGGAGCGGTACACCAAAGCACAAAGTCTCTTCCGCAGCGAGGAGACGCCGACGCCCGACTATTCCGATACGCTGACGCTAGACTTGACCACCGTGGAACCGAGCCTGGCCGGGCCGAAACGCCCCCAGGACCTCATCCCCTTGCGCCGGATGAAATCCGCCTTTGCCCAGATCGCCAAACCGGATTCCACCCCACCGACGCAAGGGGCCGCCCTGCACGACGGCGCGGTCGTCATCGCCGCCATCACCAGCTGCACCAACACGTCCAACCCCTCGGTCATGATCGCCGCCGGGCTGCTGGCAAAGGCAGCGGTGGAACGGGGGCTGCGTGTTCCGGATTATGTAAAGACAAGCCTGGCCCCCGGATCCCGCGTCGTCAGCCGCTACCTGGACGCCGCCGGGCTAACTCCCTACCTGAACCGCCTGGGGTTCCACGTGGTGGGCTACGGTTGCACGACCTGCATCGGCAACAGCGGTCCCCTGGCCGAGGAAGTGGTCCGGGCCATCGAAGAACGCGATCTCACCGTGGCCGCCGTCCTTTCCGGCAACCGCAATTTCGAAGGCCGTATCAGCCCCCACGTGCGGGCCAACTATTTGGCCTCACCGCCGTTGGTAGTGGCCTACGCTCTGGCCGGGCGGGTGGACATAGACCTGCCGACCGAACCGCTGGGCCACGACCCCGACGGCCACCCCGTCTACCTGCGCGACATCTGGCCGGAACAGACAAAAATCCACCAGGTCCTGACAGCCGTCCTGGACCCGGAGATGTTCAAAGCACAATATGCCGATGTGTTCACAGGCAACGAGGCATGGAACGCCATCCCGGTAGCGATGACGGAGACCGGCCTGTACGCCTGGGACCCCACCTCCACTTACATCCAAGAGCCACCTTTCTGGGCCGACCTGCCCCCCGAACCGCCGCCCGTCACCGACATCCACGGGGCGCGGGTGCTGGCCCTGCTGGGCGATTCGGTGACGACCGACCACATCTCCCCGGCGGGCAGCATCGCCCCCGATAGCCCGGCAGGCCGTTATCTCACCGAGCGAGGCGTTGCGCCGTCCGATTTCAACTCCTACGGCTCACGACGGGGCAACCATGAGGTGATGGTGCGCGGCACATTCGCCAATATCCGCCTGCGGAACCGGCTGGTCCCCGGCAGCGAAGGAGGGGTCACCCTGCACCTGCCTGACGGCGAGGTGATGAGCATCTACGAGGCGGCCATGCGCTACCGGGCCGAGGGTGTGCCGCTGCTGGTGCTGGGCGGTCACCAGTACGGGACGGGCAGCTCCCGCGATTGGGCGGCAAAGGGAGTCCACCTGTTGGGTGTGCGGGCCGTCATCGCCCGCAGCTACGAACGCATCCACCGCAGCAATCTGATCGGCATGGGGGTTTTGCCCTTGCAATTTCGGGAAGGAGAAAGCGCAGAGAGCCTGGGCCTGACCGGACACGAAGTGTTTGACATCATCGGGCTGGCCGAAGGACCGACACCGGGGCAACAGGTCACGGTCCACGCCCGGCGCGGCGAAGGGGAAAGGGCCACCGAGATCACCTTCCCGGCCATCGTCCGGCTGGACACGGCGGTAGAGGTGGAGTACTATCGCCACGGCGGCGTGCTGCACACGATCTTGCGGAGGCTGGCCTTCCCCCCCGCGCCGACCGACTAGGCCGATCATGACCGCAAGGGCTTGTTCGGCCCTTGCGGTCATCCCAACAGACTACAACGGCAACCAAGTGCCGATACCCTTTTCCACCGCCTGGCGGTAGATGAGGGGTGCAACGGCCATATCGTCCAGGGCCAGGCCCAAGTTGGCGGTCATGGTCCGCTCGGTGGGCGATTCGCGGCCCGGCTTTTGCCCCGTGACCAGCTCACCCAGGTCGGCGTAGACGGGCGGGATGCCCTGAAAGTAGCCGACGCTTTGATAGTAGCGCAGCTGGGCAACGTCATCGGTGCAGAATTTATCCGCTTCCTGCATGGCCGCCGGATGCCAATAGGAGTCAAAATCCACCAGCGAGGCAAAGGCTCCCTCGTCCAGCCACCCGGCTTTGATGGTGGCATGGGGTTTTTTGAGGATCGGCCCGGCGGTGACGACCATATCACAGCCGCTGACGGCCTGGCGGGGCGTGTCCACGATGGTGACTTGCAAACCCAGCTGCCGACGGATGTCATCGGCGTAGCGTTGCGCCGCCTGAGGGTTCACATCATAAGCCATCACCCGCTCCAGGGGAAAGAGGACGTTCAACGCCTCAACATTGGTCCGGCCCTGGACGCCGCAGCCCAGGACGCCGACAACCGACGATTCGGGGCGGGCCAGGTACTTGGCAGCAATGGCCGTCGCCGCACCGGTGCGCTTGCCGGTGATCCAGACGCAATCCATGACGGCCAGGGGCAAGCCGGTTTCCACATCGTTGAGGATCAGCAGCCCGGTGATATAAGGTAGGCCCCGCTTGGGGTTTTCGGGAAAGCCACCCACCCATTTGATCCCCGCCGACCGAAGGGCCGGGATGTAGGCCGGCATAGCATGGATGAAATTGTCACCGCCGCCGGGGTGGATGCCCGGCTTGGGCGGCATTTCAACACGGCCTTCGCCCTTTTCGCGGAAGGCGGTTTCCAAAGCTTCGATGACCTGGGCCATGGTCACGCCTACGGCCTCTACATCAGATTGGGAAAGATAAAGAACCTTTTCGCTCATCGTCACTCCCCCTATCGCATTTTGGACAACAAACCAGGGCAGGTGCATACCGCAAGGCCGCCGAGGGCGCGGAATTTGCGAATGCACCCGCCCCTATCTGCTCGGCGCAGGTCCCTGCAACAACGACGGGAGGGTCCGGCTCAACCGTTTCGCAGCAAAAGCGGCAGGTAGATTTTGTACTCTACCACCTGTCCACACCAGAAACCGGAGCAAAGTTCGTAATCGCCGACGGAGGAGGCCACACCCACCACCGCCTGCCCGACGGTGCCGCTCAGGGCATATGGGTCGGCCTCCACATACCCACCCCCGCCGCCCACGACGTACCGGTCCACCACTACCGCCACTCCGTTGGCCAGGACAACGCCGGACAGCAGGATGAGGACGGCCAGGGCTGCAAAAATCGCCGTTCGTCTCATCGCTCGCCTCCTACTGGAGCATCACCAGCATCTTGATAACGCCACAATCGGCATCCAGCCCCTCCAAAGCCTTGCCGATAACCGTGCCGACGGGCGGATCGGAGGCGGCTTTCATGGCATGGCCCGGCGTAGACGAAGTCACCAACAGGTCACCGGGAGAGATGGGGCCGTTTTCGGCACAAGCCTTGACCGGCACTATACCGACGACGGCCAGGGGGATGTTGTCGGTGTCATCGGCTTCACCACCGGAACCGGCGGTAAAACCGGGCCGGGTAGAGTAAACGCCGACCACTTTGGAATCGTAGGGAATGTCACTGCGAAGCAATAGGCCGTCGGGGCCAACGACCAGCACGTCGCCCGGCTCCAAGTCCTCGGTGGTGGGGAGCATCTCCGCCATATCGGCCCCGCCGCTGTGGAAGCTGCCGTCGGCATAGACCTCGCCGTCGCTGTCCACCCGGAAGCGGAGATCGTCCGTAGTGCTCTCATAGACACCCATGAGGACGCTACCGCCGCCTTTGGCGACGATGGCGGTACCGCTCGTGCTCCAGGCGTAGACGCCAACACCACCGCCGGAGTTCCAACCGGTCACACCGTTGGCGTGGTCCTTGGTGGCCAGGCCATAGACACCGGAGATCCAGTTCCAATCGCCATTGGTCGAGCCGTACACGCCATGGCCGCTCTGGCTATAGCCCCGGACGCCATAAGGGTATCCGCCCGTGCCGTTGTAGCTACCGGCCCAACCGTACACCCCCGTTCCTTGCGAAGAGGTGGTCAGGCCACGGACACCGAAAACGTTGCCGGTGGTAGTAGTGGCTTCACCTGTTACACCGCTGCCGTTGGCCGAAGAGGTCTCGCCATAGACACCGCTGACATAGCCGCTGTCGGCGTTGGATTGCCCGTACACCGCCGCATCGCCATCCGTTGTGCTCGCGCTAAAGCCGTACACCCCAACACCGGAGGCACTGGAACCATAGACACCGGAACCGCTGCCCTCATTACGAACGTACAATATGCTCCCACCGTCATCTTTGAGGCCGGTAACATCGGCCCCCGGCACCAGGCTAAAGGCATAGGGAGCACCCATCAATCTTTGGCGGGGCAGGGCCGTTCCTTCCACCTCAACCTCCAGCCACAGATCCTGGTCAAAGTCGTTCACGTCCAGGGCCGTGGTATCGCCGAGGATGACGTTGAAAAGCCCGTTGGAAACGTCAACGCTCTTGGGACCCTCCTCCCAGATCGGCGTGCCGCCGGTTTCCGTGTCGTAGAGAAGGAAGGTCATTGATCTGGTTCCGCTTACGGGGACGCCGTTCTCGCTCAATACCCCCTGGTAGCTTATCATCGGTGAGATGTAGGCAGCAACGCTCATGGCGCCCTCGGTGCCGACCTGGTCTTCTTGCTCCGGCCCTTGAGCACGACTCAAGCCCATGCTCCCGGCCAGGACAAGGAGAAGGACAACAACGAACACAGAAGGGAGAACTTTTGTTTTCATCTTTCCACTCCTTTGTATGGAATTTAAAACAGCCGACCGACCAGATGTCCTCGCACCTTGTCACGGATTCAATTTTCAAATGCGCCAAGCGTTGCTCGGTGCGCTCATCATAGCACCAACCGTTGAAAAACGCAAATTTCGCCGAACTCCTCCAACCGAGGGCAGACATCTTCCGAGATTCTGAACCACCCAAAAAAAGAGCGCGAAGGAATTCTCATTCCTCCGCGCTCTCGTCTGCCCGCCTCAACCCTCAGCGATCCATGCGGATCATTTCCAAGATGATGGTTCCGGCTGCATCTTTGATGTAGAGCTGCCCATCCGACATGTCAAAGGCAGCCGCCGATTGCAGGGCGACCACAAAGGCAGCTTCCTGCTCCATGATGCCTGCCGGTTCATCACAGGTCAACCGGCCGGTGCCAACGTTGCTGATGGTCAAAGAGTTGCCGCTAACCTGGTAGTCGGCCGAGTAGTCGTTGCAACCCGCCGAGCCGTTCAGCCCACCTCCGGCGTCAAAGGCGGCGGAAAGGGTTGTCCCGGCGATCAGATCGGCTCCGTTGAGCTTGGTCACACGCCAGTGGCTATCGGCCAGGGGGTTTTCCGGCGCCGCCTCAACGACGGTGACATCGGCTTCCTGGTAAACCATATCCCCGCCGGGATAAAAGTTGTAGGCTTCCAGGCGGTAGGTGTAGGTGCCCGGTTGCGTCAAGGTGCAATCCTCCGCCTGGCCCGACAGGTTCTGCCCTTCTCCAACCGAGGCTCCGTTGCGCAGGAGCCGGAGATAGGTCGTCCCGCCGCTCGCGCTCCAGTTGATGTCCACACACTCCCCGACGAGGATGGTGTTGGGCATGACGGAGAAGCTACTGATCACCGGCTGCTCCGGCGCAGGGGTAGGCGCAGGTGTGGCCGTGGCCGGGTCCACCACGTTGACCGTCTGCCGACCGTGGCTGGTCCCGCCCGGACCGGCCGCTTCGATGGCATAGGCCACCGAACCGACCGCCTGGGGGCAATGCTGGGTGCTGCCCTCGCTGGGTGCGGGCCGCCAAAGGATGGATTCGTCGGCGGCGATGGTGATGTTGTCAACCTCACCCTCTACCTTCCAGCGGATGGTAACGCACTGGCCCAGGGTGATCTGGCCCGGCGGGTCCACGGTAAAGCGGGTGATGGCCGGGGCTTCGGGCGCGGATTCAACATAGACGGTGATCTGGCGCACGTCTACCGAGTTGTCCGGCTTGACCACGCGCAGGTAGTAGGTGACGGTCACAGGCGGGCACTCAACGCGGGTTTCCTCGCCGGTGACGCCGTGATCCTGCCAGGCTTCCCCTTCTTTGTAGAAGTAGATGGCTTTGACATTGTCCACTTTCCAGTAAAAGTTGACGCATTCACCGGCCTTGATGTGGTCGCGGTCCACGGTGAAGGTGATGTCGGGAGCCGGAGTCTGGGTCGGCGCGGGGGTGGCGGTGGGACCGGGCACAACATTGATGTTGACTTTGAGCCGCTCGCCAAAGGCTTGGCCCTGGGCGTTTTCCATCTGCCAGATGCCCTGGTAGGAACCGGCCTGCAAGGGAGCGACCAACGGCAGCTGGATGTCATAGGTCCCCCCGGCGGGCACATCCTGAGCCAGGGTGAGGGGTTGGCCGCCCATCTGGTAGCCGTCCACAAAGACGAGTTTGTACCCGGCAACCCAGGTGCAGGTCCCGGTGTTTTGCACCTGCCACCCTTTGGTGAAGCTCTGGCCGGGGGCCATATCGCCTTCCTGGGTCAGGTGCTTGACCAGGGTCAGACCGTCCACGCAGCTTGGCGGCGGCGCAGGGGTGCTGGTCGGCGCGGGTGTGGGTGTGGGCAACACTTGGGGCATTCCCAGGTACTGTTGCGCCAGACGACCGATGGTTCCGTCGTTGTACAGTTCGGTGATGACGCCGTCAATCTTTTCTTTGAGGGCCGCCGCGCCTTTGGGCAAGGCGATGGCATAGTTTTGGCTGTTCAGACCTGTGGCCACCAGCTCCACACCGCCCTGGTCCACAAAAGCCTGGGCGGCCTGGGCGTCCATGAGCACCAGGTCAATGCGCGATTCCTGCAGGTCGCGGATGGCATCCTCTGCCTTTTCGTAGGCAAAGAGGTTGTTGGGCGACATACGGCCCGTGTCAATGAAGGTGGTCTGTATCCAGCTCTGATAGACGGTGTTGCGCTGGACACCGATCCGGTACTGAGTCAGGTCATCCGGCCCGTTGATGACGATGCCGGACCCGGCTTTGGCCAGGACGCCGTCTTCGCTGACCAGGTAGACGTTGCTAAAGTCCATCACCGCTTCCCGCTCCGGCGTGCGGGAAATGGCGGCAATGGCGACATCAATCTGCCCCAGCTGCAGGGCCGAGGCCAAGCCGTCGAAGGCAATGTCTCGGTACTCCACCTGGATCCCCAGCCGCCGCCCGATCTCGTCCATGAGGGCGACATCAAAGCCGTCGATCTGACCGGGAGCGACATAGGATTCAAAGGGCGGATAGTCGGCCGATGTGCCGACGATGATCTTGCCCGCCGCCTCGATGCGATCCCAGGAGTCATCTCCCTCCGGCTCGGCGGTCGGCATCGGGGCGGAAGTAGCCGGGGCCGTCGTCGGCGTCGGTTCCTCCGGCTTGTTCAACAGGTTCTTGAGCAGCAACCCACCGATACAACAGGCCGAAATCACGGCCACGGCGATCAAAATACCGATGATAATTTTGACTGTTTTTGACATCAAATTCCTCCTCAAACTTTTTCTTCTCCCAACAGGCGATTGATCCGCATCTTGCAGCTCTCACGCCCCTGATGATAGGCTTCTCTCGCGCCTCCGCCGTCTGATGCGGCTCATGGCCGGGCGGACCGGCTCCCTTTCCGGCCAGGCATAGACGACAAAGGTTCCGGCCAGCTTATCGTGGAACCCCTGCCGCCGGTCGTCCACCAGCACCCAAAGGTAGCCCAGGAAAAGGATGGCCGAGAGCAGATAGCCGACCAACCGCCGCACGCAATTGCCGATGCGCAGGCGTCCGCCGTCGGTGCGCACGATGCGGACACCCATAATCCATTTGCCGACGGTCTGCCCTGTCAGCATCCACAGGCCCAGGTAGTACACCAGCCATACGGTCAGGGTGACCACGGCGACCAGGATGGCCATCAGGGCATTGGCCCACTCCTGGATGCCCAGGAACTCGTTGATGCGCAGCGCATCGGAGACCAAGCTGGCAACCGCAGTGATCAAAGAGGTCGTGGCAATGACGATGCCCTGGTCAATGATCCAGGCGACCATGCGCGTCACGAAACCGGCATATTGGCCCAAAATCAAGGGCCGTTCACTCTCACTGCTCATGATCCTTGATCCTCTGGATGCGGTCGTCGAAAGAATACATGTCTTGTCGCTTCCCTGCCAGGGGAGAAGGCGGCAGGTCGCGCCGAGGTTTGCGCCGCAGGATGCGCCGGACCACGCCCTCCACCGCGGCATCGCCGACGACGCTCACCCGGCGGGCGTTATCCCGCACCATACCGGCCATGCCGATACTCTGCCGGCCGATGAGCTGCTGGACGAAATCGGCAAGGTCGGGGTTTTCGCCGACGTAATCGAGCACCTGATCAATGACCTCGCTCATGGTCCCGGCGGTCAGCGACCGCGCCTGCCGTTCCTCATAACGGCCTACCTCTATCAAATGGGCCACATCCCGACCGAACCCCTGCAACTGGGCTTCGACGGGACGGCGGAAGGGGCGAAGCAGGCGGTTGTCGGTCCAGCGGTTGGCTTTTTCCAACACCCAGCCGGTCACCCCCAGGGAAAGGTACAAGCCGTTGCGCATCGTCCGCGCCGCCCACTTTTGCCCCTCCACCAACAGGCCGATGCCCAGATAGCGCAGCAGGTCGGCCGACGACTCGGCTTCCGGGGAAAGGGGAGGTGCGTCGGGCATATCCCGATGGACGGCCCGCAGCACATCCATCAGCCACTCACCGCCGGAAAGGCCCGCCCCCAACACCAGGCGGGTCAGGAGCTGCAATCGCTCAAATTCCAAAGGCGGCGAGGCCGGTGTAATGTCCGTCGGTTCTTCGGGAGCGACCGCCGATTGCCCGCTTGTTTCTTCCTGACTCATCTCCAAACAGACCTTCCAATATCAGAGCACTACTCGCCGACAGACATCCCCTGCCGGGCGAGAGTCGCGGGTTCAAAATTCTAACCGAAATAGGCCCGCTTATCCTTGACCAAAAAGCCGGTGATGACAAAGGGGATGATGTCGTGAAAGACGATCAACTGGGTCCCGGTCAGCAGCAGGCCGACCACGATCCCGACCAGGACGACGACGGTGTACAACACCAGCCCCCACTGCTTCCAAAACCAGATGCCCACAACGGAAACGATCTTGCCCAGGGCCAGGATCAACAGGATGGCCCACACCCAGGAGGGAGAGGACTCCCCCTGTTGCTGGCGCAGGTAAAAGAGCAGATAGGAGATGAAAAGGCCGTGGAGGGCGATCAGGATCAACCAGATCGAAAGCAGCGTTCCCCGTTCTTTGACAACCTGTTTCTCGGTCATACTTCTCGCAACGCCTCCTCTTCTGCCGTTGGCGCAACCTTTTCCCGGCGCAGGGCCAGCCAAATGGCCCCCGTGCCCAGGATGACGACGATGGCCTCAATGACCCAACCCAGGGTGGGGATGGAGCGCAGGAGGATGTAGAGGATCAGGCCCAGGAGCAGGACCAGGTAGCGACGCTCCGCCAGGCGGGGCGCAAACCGTTCGGCCAGCAATGCCAGGACGGTGTAGGCAATGACGATTTTGCTGCCGAAAAAGACGGCCAAAGCGGCCAGGGAGATGACCAGGATCAGCAGCCCAAAACCGATCCCCCAAAAGAGGGCGGACAGCTCCCAAAGGGTGATGCCCCCCAGCCAGATGCCCACGGCGATCAGCATGGCCGAAAGCAAAAGGGCAATGCCCACGCCGTTGGCAAAGATGATGACGCCCAACGCGCCGAAACCGGCAGCCGAAAGCGGTTTGGCCCGCAAGCGGCCCACGGCGCGGGAGAACCAATCGGGCAGGAGCCAGAGGGCCAGCAGGCCCAGGAACAGCAAAGCCACAAACTCCCCGGCCCGCGTCACCAGCCAATCGGGGACGACGTTTTCCTCCTCCGGTTCCTTTTCTTTGGCAAGGGGCGCACGCAAAGGGGCCGCATAGCCCGCCACCTTGCGCCCGCCCTGGGCGACGAACAGCCAGGTATCCGCGCCGGGGAGAGCGCTGCTCGGCGCGCCCGTCTCCTCCAGGCCGTAGCCGATCTTGCCGTGGAAGCTGAACAGGGCGATGATGGCGTTCAGCCCTCGTCCGATCTCGCTGCCCACGCTGGCCCGCAGGGCCAGGGCCACCAGGTCACGCCCGATCCGGGAGCCTTCCTGGGTGTCCAGCAGCAGGCCGCCAAAGTGGACGTTGTTCTGCACGTGGGCGGAGGAACCCATTTTGAGGGTCAGGGCGGCGACGTAAACGCTGCCGCCCACATCGCCGTTGACCGCCACCTCCCGCCCGACGACCAACAGGCTGCCTTCCACCTCGCCGTTGACCGTCACGTTGCGCCCAAAGGCGATCACATCCCCCTTGACCACGCCGTCCACCCGCACGTCGGAGCCGTAGATCACTACGTCATTGTCCACGACCTCCCCGGCGGGGATCTCGCCGCCCTGGACGATCCAATCGGCCCACGCGACCTGGGGCGTGGCGAACAAGACCACAGCCAAAACCACCGCCGCCAGCGCTGCAAACGACCACCAGATGCGCCTTTTCATCTTTTACTTCCTTCCCCGAAATAAACTCCCAACTTCTCTTCGCCTTTGCGGTTCCATTTTTTGAACCGCCAAGACGCCATGAGCGCGAAGGTTTTTTTACTTTTTCTTCTTCCCTTTGCGGCCTTTGCGCCTTCGCGGTTCCATTTTTTGAACCGCCAAGACGCAAGAGCGCGAAGGGTTTCTTTTTCTTCTTTCCTTTGCGTCCTTTGCGCTTTCGCGGTTCCATTTTTTGAACCGCCAAGACGCAAGAGCGCGAAGGGTTTCTTTTTCTTCTTTCCTTTGCGTCCTTTGCGCCTTTGCGGTTCAAATCTCCGGAACCGCCAAAGGGGGCCGTCCACGAAGCGGACGCGAATACACGAATGCACGAATACGCCCGGCCCGGTGGCGCAAGTCTCCAGACTTGCACAAGCCAGAGGCTTGCGCTACGCCGCCCGCACCCTCCCGCAGGCTTGTCAACCTGCGGGAGGGTTTCTGCGCGGGATTCTCATCCTCGGCATTGAGCAGTGGATTATGTACACTTCCGCTTTGCCGCTACTTGCCCTCAAACCGGAGGGTTCCGTCAGGGTAGAACAGGGTCAGGGTATCGCCGCTCACCTGGTAGCGGGTCGCCGTCTCCATAGCCTCCAGGAACTGATTTTCCTGGTCCATGATCTCCGGCGCGCACATCATCATCGTCGCCGCCAGCGGCCCGATCTTGATCGTCCCCTGGACCGGGTCCATCACATAGGGTCCCGAATAGGTGTTGCAACCCGCCGAGCCGCTCACCTGTCCATCCTTAAAGACCGCCGTCACCTCGGTCGTGGGCAGGGTATCGTCCAACACCCAGGTCGTGCCTTCCAGGCCCCCCTCGACGGCGCCGTAGGTGACGTTGACCACGGCGGAGGCCACATATCCTTCCCCCGTCGGGGAAGGGGAAACGGCCACGATGCGGCCCGCCGTGCCGGGCACGGCGCCCACGCTCAGCTGCACCGACCAGGTCCCGGAGCCGCCGCTGCCGACATCTTCACCCTGCAGGATGGTCGCCTGTTTGGCCAGCACATTGTTCCCGGCGTCCAGGGCCAGGACGACGACATTGCCCTCCGGCAGGCCGCCCCCCACGCCGCCGACCTGGATCGGCCCGGCGATGTCCAGCACCGCGCCTTCCACCGGCTCGGTGATCTCCAGGAAGGAGGGCGTCGGCGGTTGGGCTTCCATCTGCCCCAGCATGACTCCTACCCAATCCTCGGCGATGACGCTGCCATCCTGGGGCGATGTGGCAAAGGCATAGATTTCGCCGGGTGTGCCCGGCTCCACATCCCCCTCAACGGACAGTTGCACCGACCAGGGGCCTTCTCCGCCCGTCCCCGCATCGGGAGCCTGGATGGTGGTCGGCTGCTGGGCCAGCACGTTGCCCGCCGCGTCCAAAATCTGGACGACGACGTTGCCTTCCGGCAGCCCACCCCCCATGCCGCGGACCGTGACCGGCGCGTCCAGGTCCAGCGTTGTACCCTCCATCGGCTCCGAGATCACAATGTAGGCTTCGGTCACCGGCGGGGGCGGCGGTGGAGGCGGTTCCGTCTCGCCACCGGCCCGCTGCAAGACAACTTCCACATCCTCGGTGGGGTTGCCCTGGGTGATCACGGGGTACTCGCGCGTGGTGACAAACATGAGTTTTCCCCGCCCATCCTCAATGTAGGCATAGATGGTATACAAACGGTCAGGGACAATATCCCGCTCGTTATATTCAACCTCAAAGGGGATGGGAACCTGACCGGGACCGTAAAGCACCTCCTCGCCGACGACGGCATCGGGAGCGTCGCCCAGGGCAGCATCGCGGATCTGGATGACGACGGTGGCATCATCGGGCAAGGCAATCCTCTCGCGGTAGGTGACAAAGCCGGTGACGCTCTCCTCACCGCCGATCATGGCCGATAGACCGGCGGCCACACAAGCCGCCACCAGGCAGGCGATCAGCAAAGCCACAATGAGGCCGATGATGATCGCCGGCCAGTTGGTTTTCTGGGCAGGAGCCTCATCTCCCGCTTCCACATCCTGCATTTCAACTTCTTCCATTTTGTTTTCTTGGGTCATTTTACCTCCTTCAATCTAAAGTCATGTCGCAAGGGCGGGTGTCTCGTCCTCCGTGGCGAGGGTGATCTCTTGATCGGCAACCGCCCCTTCGCCGTCCGCGCTCAATCGTTCCAACACTTCGTCCAACAGGTCCCGATCCTGGTGGGCATACCGCTCGGCATAGATCTCAATCGTGGTGACCAGCAGCAGCATGATCACCGGGCCGTAAAAGAGGCCCATCATGCCCGCCCAGGCGATCCCGCCAAAGATGGCCAGCAGAAACAGGGCAAAGTTGATGGTCGCCTCTTTGGAGAGCAGCCTCGGTCGCAGCAGAATGTCGATCCAGTTGACCACGCCGTAAAAGCCGATCAGGACGATGAGGGCTTGGCTCCAATTGCCGGTCAGGATGGAGACGATGGCAACGGCGATAACCAGCCAGCTGATCCCCACCATGGGGATCAGGGCCAGGAACATGGACAGCAAGACGAACAGAAACACATACGGCAGCCCGGCCAGCCAGAAAAAGATGCCCATGACCGCGCCCTGGATGACGGCGATGAGGAACACGCCGAACACCAGAGATTTGACCATGGCCGTAATCTTGCGGGTGTACAGTTCGCTCAGTTCCGGCCCCAGGGGGCTGATCGCCTCCAGCCTGGGGATCAGGGTGTCGTACACCGGCAGCAGGGTAGCCACTACGACGATGAAGATGACCCCCTGGACGATCAGCGAGGGGATGGAGGAAGCCACGCCGACGGCCATATCGGCCAACGCCTGCGCCCCGGCCTGGATCAGGGGGCGAATGGCGTCTTCTGCGCCGCTCTCCAGGCTTCCATCCGGCCCGACCAGGGGCAACCCCGCCAGCGAATTTTGAATGTCCCGAACAAAAGCCCCGATGTCCAGGGTGGCCAGCTGCTCAAACAGGCCGGAAAGCTGATTGATCGTCGCCCAGACGATCAAAAAGACGGGGATGACCAACACGACCAGCACGGCGGTCAGGGTCAACGAGGCCGCCAGCCCCCTGCGCCCCTTGACCCAATCCCGGTTGAGGAAAAAGGTGTATACCGGCTTGAGGATGATGACCGAGATGAGGCTCACAACCAGGACGGTGAAAAAGGGGCTGAGCATCATCAACGTCAGAATGATGAGGATCGCAAAAGCGATGTAAAAGAACAGTCTTTCTTGCAGGTTGATGCTCTCCCAAGTGGTCACCCCCCCGGCGGCCTCGGCGGCGGAGCCGGGATCGGACGCGCCCGCCGGTTTCGGCGTTTGCAACCGCTTCCAGACCTGGGAAATGTCGGGTAGCCTCATTTCACATACCAAAGGCCCGGCGCGTACCAGGCAACAACAGGTAGATCAGGATGCCGATGGGGATCGCCAAGCCCAGAATGCCGCACATGAAGGCAAAAAGCCCTCCGCTGAAAACGCCGATAACGCCCTGGATCACCGTCAGGCCCACGCCGATCAGGGCCAACGCCCAGGCCCACTTTTTCATCGCCAGCAGGCCAAAGGCGACTACGAATTGGATCACGGCGGTAACGATCCCCACAAAGCCCGACCAGCCGCTTGATGCGCCAAAGGCGGCGATGTCTTCCAGGCCAAAGAGGCCGCCGAACAGGCTGCTCAGTCCGCCGACGCCAAAGACCATCAAGCTCCACAGGAGCGAAAGGATGGCCAGGATGATGTACAGGACGGCCAAAATGCCGATGCCGATAGGTCTTTCCTTCACCACGCCCTCTCTTCAGCCCTCCCGCAGGCCCGGACAACCGGCGGTCGCCCGCCTGCGGGAGGGCACTTGTTTTAGACGTTCTTACGCCTCTTCCTGTTCCCCTGCCGGTTCCTCTGCCGCCTCCTCTTCGGTCGTTTCTTCCTCTTGTTCCTGAGGAGCTTCATCCAACCCGGTCATCTCGCGGTAAGCCAGTGTCCAGGTGGACATGACAAAAGTTTGCAGGAACCCTTCCAGCACCAGGGCGACGATAAAGCCCACGATGCCAAAGCAGCACACCGCCGTTCCCATCAGCCCGCCGGAGCCGTAAACCACGGTGTTCCAAAAGGCCGCACCGACGCCTACGCCCAGCACCACGCCGATCAGCAGGACGATGACCCAGATGATGATCCCCACGCCCAGGAAGAAGAAGAGCAAAACCAGCGTCGTGGCCAGGTTCTCCTTGAGCACCTGCCAGCCACGCCCAAAGGACCCGGTCCAGCTCATTTTTTCCTGAACGGCTGCTTGCTCGGCATAGATGCGGATGACGCCCAGGATCGTGGTGGCGATGACGCTCATGAACGTCACGACGATCATGCTCGACCAGACATCCAGCGAGGCGCCGAACAGGGCCTCCATGAACATGTTGAGCAGGGAGATGAGCAACGCGATCACCAGGGCCACAAGCCAGAAGGCGATCAGCATCAGGACGCCGATGCCGAACAGGGACCAGAAGCGGCTGGCGCCTTCGCCCCACGCGCTGCCAAAGTCGGTCTCGCCCTTTTCCACGATCTGCTTGACGCCGGCGATGAGGCCGCCCCGCGCAATGACCGAGACCACCCACAAGGCGATGGCGAGAAAGACGGCAACGCAGCTAATGCTCGCCGCCAGGGCGACAAACCCCGGCGGGAGGATGGCGCGGGCCAACGCTTCTTGTACATCGGTGCCCACGCCCCCACCGGGACTCACGTTGAGGGCAAACACCAAGCTGAGCACGGAGAGCAAGCCCAGCAACCACAAGACTTTCCACCGCTTGCTGATCTGCCAGGCTTTGCCGATCACTTTACCGTAATCCATCGTTCATTCCTCCTTTCAACCTCTGAATTTCATTCTTCATCTTCCGTCGTCGCGCCGACGACGGCTACATTTTCTCCGTCGGTTACGGCGGCGGCATAGGCCGCATCCTCCTCCGTGGCGGCGGCGACCTCATAGACCGCGCCTTCATCCGTCACCGTCAGCCGCTCCCCGGCAACGCCCTCGTCGGTGGCGACGGTGTTCCCGGCCACCAGGCCCTCCTCGGTGAGGACGATGCCGCCGATCTCGGTTCCTTCATCGCCCACCGAGACGCGGCCCGCCGCCGTGCCTTCGGCTGCGCTCAGGACGGTGTAGGCCACCTCGCGCCCGGCGTCCAGCTGCTGGGCCACGTCACCGGCGATGGACATGGTAACGACATCCAGGGCCGCCTTCTGCATCTCTTTTTGCAGTTCGGCTACCCACTTGTGTTCAACGACGGCGACGATGGCCGATGTACCCGGCTTGAGGGACTCGCCCACCGCCTGCAAACGCGCATCGGAAAAGCCGGAATCGCGCAGTTTGGCCGCCAGCCCGCCGATGAGGGCACCGGCGGCCCCCACGGCCAACACCCCCGGCCCGGCCAACGCGCCGACGACCGCACCCAGCGCGCCGCCAAAGGCTGCACCCTTGCCGCCGCCCCAGTCCTTCAGCTCCTTGATGTGGAGTTTGTTCTTCTCATCACGGCGGAGAATGGCCGCGTTCTTGATGCCGATCAACCCTTCTCTCTTGACCGCTTTGAGCTCCTTGAGCACCTGTTCGGCGTCGTCTTCGCCCTGGAAGGCGGCAACGATGACCTGAACAGGAACATCACCACTTCCCTTTGCCATAAGGTTCGTCTCCTCTACCAGAATTTGCAAACCGGGGCGGCTTGCCCCGTCGGCGGCTAGGCCACGCCAAAGGTCTCGCGCAGCTGCTCTTCCTGCTCGCGGGTCAGGTTGGAGGCGATCAGCTCAAACTCAATCCCCTCAAAGGCGTCCGCGACCTTGTCCACCACGGCGTCGCTGGTCATCAGGAACAGGGCCGATGTCCCTTCTGTGACCTCCTGCCGCACCGATTCAATGAAATCATCGTCAATGCCATAGTCGCTGAATTTCCCGGCCAGCGCACCCATGGCCGCACCGATAGCCATGCCGAAGAAGGGCATGAAAAAGATCAGGCCGAACAGCATCCCCCAAAAGGCTCCATCCAGCGCACCGGCCCCGGCCAGGCTGACCAGTTGCTTGGTTTTGGGCCGTTTGCTGCCCTCCGGCCAGGTGACGATGGCCGCATCGTGTAGGTTGATGAGTTTCTGTTTCGCCAGCCTTTTGATGAGGTCCAACGTCTTTTCCGCCCCATCGGCGGTTTTGAATTTGAGAACCGTAATCGTTGCCATTTTCCTCCCTCTTTGTCAATCAGCTCGACGCAAGTTTGTAATCAGAATGTAGGTGCTGACGATAAGCACCCACGCCGGAAAGATCAACGTCACCCATAGGCTATGATCCACGATGAGCAGCAACCCCAGGGCCAAAGCGTATGTCAGGAACGCCAGCAAGCGGGGCATGGTGTGGGTGCGCACCCACACCGTGCCCAACGAAAGCATAAAGACACCCGCCATACGGATAGCATACACATTGGTAATCTGGTACATCACCGTCCGGCCAAAGGTGTACAGGCCGCTCCTCACCAGCTGAGAAGGGATCGTATTGTAGCTGGCAAGCAGGCCCCCGGCCAGGGCCGCCGAGACAAAAGTCATCGCCAGAAATAACAAGCCGCTGCCCAAAAAGACGGTGGAAAAGAAGCGATCCTCCAGCTCGCCCAGGTGGTCACGCACGACACCGATAAACCACAGAAAGGCGATTCCGGCCAGCGGGATCAAACCCAAGCCGTAGGAGACGATGGCTGCCCGCGTCGTCAACCACTCGCCGCCGTCCAAAGGATCGGGCGGGATGACGATGCGGATCAGGATAAAGGCCGCCCCCAACAGCAAGGCAAAGAGGATACCGGCCACCGCAGCCGCCCGCGGCGTCCGCAACCGTTCCCTGGCGCGGGGCAACACACCCTGGCCCATGGGCACCCACCTACCGCTGCTGGAAGGCGCGAATGATCTGGAGCACGCCGCCGATCAAGGCCAGTACCGCCACCGCCCAGATAAAGGCCGCAACGGTGAACAGGTTGGCCCAGTTGAGGACCAGGATGAGGCCGAAAAAGACGCTGATGGCCCCCATGATGCCCGCCCCCCAGCCGCCGCCTTTGAAGGCCATGATCAAGGAGATCACGCCGACGATCAGGCCCTGGATGCCCAAGATCAGGACAAAGATCATGGGCAACACCATCGCGCTGACGATGGGCTGGCGCATGACAACGATCCCGGCCAGGATGCCCAAGACGCCCATAAAGAGCTTCCATCCCCAGGCGGTGTGGTCTATGAACATGACCACCAGGGTAAAGATGCCCTGGATGAGCCAGTAAAGACCCAACACCCAGGCCAGTACAATGGTCGTCTTGGCCGGGCTGGTCAGCAACAGGATACCGACGATGATGTTCAGAATGCCGCCCAGAAGCAGCAACCACCAGGGAAATTGTTCGGTTTCAAACGTCATTGCATCTTCCATCTTTTCTCCCTCCTTAGTAGCTCCCTTGCAAGCGGTCGCGGTTGCCATAGCCGCCACCGGCGTAGCTGGCTACATCCAGCAGAAAGCCCAGGCCCAGCCAGACCCAGTCAAAGCCCACGATGCCCGCAGGAAAGACCATTAGATAGGCCAACGTGGTCCAGGGCAGGAACAAGAAGCCTAAGAACGACAAGCAGAACGAATTAAAGGCCAGCGCAAATCGTCCCGGCTGAAGCAGCCACCAGATCAGGATGGCCGCCCTCGGCCCCAACAGAACCAATGTTGTGAGCAGACAACACATTGTTTTCCCCTCCTTTCTTCAGATTTTTCGCCAGATGAAAAGCGGTATCAGGATGGACGGCAAGGCCGCCGAGGTACAAGGCAATTGCAAAGCACCGGGAGCAGGCGGCCCGACCGGTTGGATCTCGGCTTGCGACGATGTCGGCTCGGCAGGGGGAGGCCCCTCCGTCGGCTCCGGTGGTGGCGGGGGTTGGGTCGGTTCGGGGGGCGGTGGCAGAGTCGGTTCCGCCGGGGCCGGAGTCGGTTCGGCAGGCACAGGGGCAACGGTCGCCTCGGCAGGGGGAGCTTCCACCGGGGGTTTTTGCGTCGGCCAATCCACGAGCAGGACCAACGCCCATAGGCAGGCCAGGACCATAAAACCGATGAGGACGGCGGGCAGCACCCAATCGGGCAGCAACGCCTTGCCGACCACCTCGCCGCGCAGGTTGCGAACCTGTTGGTCGGCGGAACGAACCTGCACGGTGTAGCCGTATGCCCTCTCTTTGCCCAGGAGAGGGCGACTGCGCGGTATCGCCTGGAATTCAACCTGGGCCGATTGCCCGGCGGCAACCCGCAGTTCCTGATTCGGAGCCGGGGTAAAGATCAGCTCGTCGCCGTCGCCCTGCCAGGTCAGGTCAAAGGTCTGGCGGATATTGCTCCGGTTTTCGACCGCCACCCGCGCCGGTTGCCCCGCTTCCACCCGCCGGGGACGTAGGTCGGCGTCGAAGCTGCTCCAGACGGCGATGTTGAGGACGCAGGTCGCCTCCGCCACCTGGTCGGGGGCCAGATGGCTGTGCACCCGCAGCCGGAAGGTGTGCCGCCCGGCCCGGCTCTGCGCCGAGAGGGGTGGTTGGACGGTCAGCGTCGTTTCCCGCTGCCGCCCCGGTGCAAGGCGCACCGTGGGGGTCGGCGTAGACACCCAGGCGGTAGGGATGCCCTCTACCGCAATGGAAAAGGCATCCTCGTCAATGCCCCGATTGAGCAGGATCAGGGGAATGGTCAACGCCTCCCCCGGCGTGACCGAGTATTCGGTCGCCGGGAGCAGCAGGCCGATGCGCCCCGGCGTCCGGTAGGCGGCCACCGTCAGCGCAGCCTCCCGCACGGCGTCTTCCCCCGGCCGGTTGCGCCCCGTCAGACGCACGACAAAGGGGTAGCGTCCCACCTGCACACCTTCCGGTCGGATGGTAAAAGTCGCTACCTGCTCCTCCCCCGGCTTCAGACGATAGACATCCAGGGGGATCGTCACCCAACCGGCGGGCAACCCCTGCACCGTCAGTTGAACGATCTCTTCCTCCGAACCGTGGTTGCGCAGCACCACCGCCGTTGAAAGGCTCTCCCCCGGCGCGACCGAGAACTCGCTCGTCTCAATCCAAAGGCTGAAGCGGTTCCGCTCTTCGGCCACGGCTCAACCCTCCTCCTGTTTGCTCAGGAGACGGCGCAGTTCCGCCTCTGTTTCGGCGGGCAAGGCGGTGTAGTAGACTTTGCCCCGGAAAGGCCGCAACGCCTCGATCACGGCCTGGGGATCGGCCCTGCCGACCATGACAAAAAGAGCCGAGGTCCCCGGTTCCAGGGCCTGGCTCACATCGTTGATGAACCGCTGGTCAATCCCCAGGTTGGCCAGATCGCCGCCCATGGCCCCGGCCACCGCGCCCAGGGCCGCGCTGACGACAGGGCCGCCCAGCAAGAAGCCGATGGCCAGGCCCAACAGCCCGCCGCCGACGGCTCCGACCTTGACGCCCCGATCTACCCGGTTCTCGATGCGAACGGCGCCCTCTGCATCCTTGACGACGACCGCCGCATCGTCCAGCTCCAGTTGCTTTTCGTCGCGGACCGCCTGCAAGGCTTCCAGCACGCGATCCGCTTCCTCCATGTTGTCAAAGGTGATGACGACCAGATGGGACATACCACCTCCTAGATCCGTTTGCTCAGGACGTGGCGCAGCTCCTTTTCCGCCTCCGGGTCCAGGGTGGTGTAGCGCACCGTACCCTTGTAGGGCCGCAGCGCAGCGACGGCCACGTCGGGGGTCGCATCCCGGACGATGAGAAAGAGGGCCGACGTGCCGGGCTTTAGGTCTTCGCTCACTTCCCGGATGAATTTCTTGTCAATGCCCACATCGGCCATTGAGCCGAGCAAGCCCCCGGCCAACGCGCCGACGACCGCCCCCGCCACGGGGAAAAAGATGCCGCCGATGAGCAAACCGAGGAACCCGCCGCCCAACGCGCCGACTTTGACGCCCCGGTCCAGCTCGTCCCGGATGTGGATCCGACCGTCTTCATCCTTGACCACCACGGCGGAATCGTCCAGGTTGAGGTAGCCCCCTTTTTGCACCGAACGCAAGGTTTCGCGGACCTTGCCCGCTTCTTCGGCATCGTCAAATGTGATAACCAGGAGATGGGCCATCAGAGTTCCTCATGGGCCAGGGCGTCGCGCAACGCCCGTTCTTTTTCCGGGGGCAGTGTCGTCATGGCCACTACCGCTTTGAAGGGCCGGATTTCCTCCAAGAAGCGGTCCGGGTCCTCGGCATGGCCCAGCAGGAAGAGGGCCGATGTGTTGGGCCGCAGGGCATCGGTGGCCTTGCGGATAAAGTCGTCATCTAGGCCGTAATCTTTCAACCCGCCGGTGATGGCCCCGATGGTAGCACCGCCTACCAGCCCGCCCACCGGACCGCCCAGCAGCAAGCCGACCAACAAGCCGATACCGCTACCGCGCAGGGCATATTTCCCGGCGAATTTGTGAGTCTGCTTGATCTCAACCGTCTCCGGCCCTTCGCCCCGCGTAGCGATCACCGCGTCCTCCAGGGCGATGATGCCCTTTTCCTGCATCTCCAAAAAGAGAGGCAACATATTTTCTGCCGTTTCTCGGCCTTCAAAACCCAATACGATGATGTTGCTTTTGCTTTCCTGTTCCATTTTTCTCTACCCTCCTGTCTTTTCAGGCGCAAGTCACTTCCCGCACCAAGCGGCGGAACGACTCCAACAGCACGTGAGGCGGATCGCTTTTACTGACAAAAGCATCGGCGCCGACGGCCAATGCATCTTTTTTGGATTCCGGATGGGTGCTGAGAATGATGATCCGGGGACGGTAGTCCAGGCAGTGCAGGGCAAAGAGCAAAGCCGCCGCCGGACGCCCCGGCAGTTCCCAATCAAGCAGCATCAGGGTAGGGCGAAAACGTTGCATCTGGCGGGCCAAGCCGGTCAGGTCCGCGCTTTCGTAGATTTGAAAGCCTCCCCCCTCCTGCCGCAAGAGGGTCTGCAGTGCCCGACGGACTCGTGCGTCGTTATCGGCAACCAAGATGCGTACCGGCCCTTCTTCGCTCACCGTTTTCTGCCTCTCTATCCCTCCACAAGGGGATACGGTTAGTATAGCACAAAAACGGCAAGGATACATCAGGCGTTCGTCCAGTCCCCAACCTGGACATTCGTCCAGTCCCTGCCCTTCCACCGGGCGGTTTCATGACAACGGCTCGGCATCAAAGGCAGGCTCTTCCACCAGGCGGTACTTTACCGCCAAGGCCGCCGCCTCGGCTCGGTTGGCCGCCCTCAGCTTGGAAAGAATGGTGCTGACATGAAAGCGGGCGGTTGAAAGGCTGATCCCCAGTTCGCGGGCGATGTCGGTATTGCTCTTACCCGCCACAATCAAGGCCAGGACTTCGGTCTCCCTAGGCGTCAGGTCGGAGCCAACTTTGGGAGCACGGCGTGTCGCCTGGAGCAGGGCCTTGGCCGCCGCCGGGGCCAGCATACTCTGACCGGCATAGGCCGCACGGATCGCACCGACCAATTCTTCCACTCCCACATCTTTGAGCAGGTAACTGATGGCCCCGGCCTCCAACGCAGCCCTGACCAATTCCCCTTTTTGGAAGCTGGTCAGGGCGATAACCCGCACTTGGGGACACCGTTCCACGATGATGCGTGTCGCCTCTACGCCGTTCATGCCCGGCATGAGCATATCCATCAGGATCACGTCGGGTTTCAATTCAGAGCAAAGGCGCACCGCTTCCTCTCCGTTCCCTGCCGCACCGACCAGCTCAATGTCCTCAAAGGCCATGAGGGAATACTCAATGCCGTTGCGGACCACCACATGGTCGTCTACAACCATGACCCGGATGCGCCTTTCGCTCATGTTTCCGATCCTTCCGGCCAACGGACGATGACGGTCGTCCCCCGTCCCGGCTTCCCTTTGATCTCCAACGCAGCCCCGATGCTCTGCGCCCGTTCACGCATGATCCGCATCCCAAAATGGTCCGATTGCACAGACTCCGGGCGGAATCCATCGCCGTCATCGGCGATCACCAATCTGGCCCGATCCGGGCGACAGAACCATTCAACCCGCACACTACCGGCTTTGGCGTGCCGGGCTACGTTGTTCAGAGCCTCCTGGGCAATGCGGTAAAGGGCGATCTGCACATCCGGCGCCAGCAGGTAGTCCCCTTTGGCCTCCAGTGAGATGGGCAGGCGCATTCGCCCCGACATCGCCTCGGTCAAATGGCCCAGCAGCTCGGTCAGCGGCTTTTCCGTCAACGCCGTCGGGCGCAGTTCCAATAGCATGGTGCGCATCTCGGCCACTGCACCCTGGGTAAGACGGCGCAATTCCTCCAGCCCCTGCCGCCCCTGCTCCGGGTCCCGTTCCCAGATGCGGGGCAGGGCCTCGGCAATGAGGCTGGCCGAAAAGAGGGTCTGCGTCACGGCATCGTGCAGCTCACGGGCAAGGCGATCCCGTTCGGCAACGGTGGCCGCCCGACGGACCTGCTCCCGCAGACGGGCGTTTTCTATAGCCAAAGCCACCTGTGCGCCGAACATGGAGGCAACTTCGGTTTCCTCCGCGGAAAAGTCGCGGGGTCGGCCATAGTAGAGCAACATCCCGCCATAAGCATCGCCCCGGACGATGATGGGCACGGCCAAAGCTGCCCGGTAGATGCCCAACCAAGCAACGGCCTGCAACCGCTCCTCCGCCGTGGGGGAGCTCCCGGAGATGGAGGTAAGGAGATTGGGCACGGCAACCGGTTGTCGGCGGGCAATGGCCTCCATCAACGCATCTTTGCCCACCGGCAGATCTGCGCCGTCCACATAAGCCAGGAGCACCCCTTGGGTCGCCTGCACGACCAGGGAACCGTCTTCCTCCAGGCGGTAGATCCCCGCTCCCCGCGCTCCCAACAGGCGACCCGCCTGCACGGCGATATAGTCCAACACCTCGTTCAGAGGACGCCCGGCATTGAGGACGGTCAACACGCCGCTCAGGTTCTCGGCGATACGCCGTCGGTGCTCGGCCTCACGCCGCCGTTCCCGCTCCTTGCGTCGGGCCGCTTCCGCCTCGGCAATGGCCTGGCGCAAGGCATCCTCCACCTCCTTCCGCCGCTGCACCTCCCGGCGCAACCGCTCGTTCGCTTGGGCCAATGCCGCCGTCCGTTCGGCGATCAATTTCTCCAGGTTATCAACGTCGGGACCGGTGGGCAGGTCCGAGTGTGTCATCTCGGCCTCACTTCTGAGGAAATTGACCGATCCCCGGCTTACCGTCACGGGTGAAAATTCCGGTCGGCTCGCGCCGAGGGCAATGGCGACTCATGTCGCCTCTTCCGGGCCTGCGACCGGGCATCCGCCTACGCGGACGCTCCCGCCCGCGCCAACGGCCCGCCAGGTGCGGTTTCAACCGCGATTTCCTTCACGCCACCGGGCCGGGCGTATCCGTGCCCAACTCGTGGACGGCCCGCAGCGTTCCGGAGAGATTGTATCATGTCGGACCTAAAAAAGCAAGTTTCACCTGGGTTCTATGCCTGCCGGGTGTATCCCAAACCCGCGGGCGACACACCGGACGACAACAAGACGGGACGCACCTCACGGGTGCGTGCACCTTGCGCCGCCAAGCACGAATTTTACCGAGCCGAAAGAGATTGCAAATTGTCGGCTCCGGGACGTAACCACCACGCTTCCTCTGTGTTTTACCAAGCATAAGGTCGTAGTGCCTGCCGGGGAAACCCGGCCACAGACCGACGATCACAGCGAGGGAGAGAAATGGATTGGTGGATGATTTTGGCAGCGAGCGCACTGGCTTACCTCATCGGGAGCTTCCCGACCGGCTACCTGTTGGGGCGACTGCACGGGGTCAACGTGCTGGAGCAAGGGAGCGGACGCACCGGCGGGACCAACGTCCTGCGCTCCGTAGGGGCCATGCCTGCCCTGCTCACCGCCGGTATAGACATCGGCAAAGGGGCACTGGCCGTCTGGCTGGCCCGCCAGCTGACCGGTCAGCCGACGGGTGAGGTGCTGGCCGGTATCGCAGTCATCTTGGGCCACAACCACTCGCTCTTTCTTCGCTTCCGAGGGGGAGCCGGTGTAGGGACTTCTATGGGGGCCTTGGCCGTGATCTATTGGCCTGCAGCGGTCGCCCTGGTGATCCTCATGCTGATCATTGTCGCCATCACCCGCTACGCATCGCTGGGGTCTCTCATCATCACCACCCTGACGCCCCTCATCCTCCTGGTCCTGGCTTCGTTGGGGATGCTTTCTTGGATGTATGTGGGCTACGGGCTGATCGCCTGGATCATCATCGTCCTGGCCCATCGGCCCAACATCCGTCGTTTGCTGCAGGGGACGGAGCGGCGCGTGGGAGGGAGCGCATAAACCGCAACCGACGCGGTGGGGGTGAACACATTTGGCAGTCCGGCAGGAGCAATTTCGGCCCCACCGTCTCTCGCTACTATGACTCGTAAATCACTGCGCCATCAGGTTGCCATCATCAGCGGGGCTTCCGGCGGCATCGGGCGGGCAACGGCACTGGCCTTGGCCGCCGAAGGTGTTCGCCCGGTCTTGGCCGCCCGTCACGAAGAACGCCTCCGGGTCGTCGCCCGCGAGATCGCAGAACAAGGGGGCGAAGCGTTGGTGATCCCCACCGATGTCACCCGTCGGGAGGAAACGGAACGCCTGGTACGCCGGACATTGGACCACTGGGGGCGGCTGGACATTGTCATAGCCAACGCCGGGCAATACATCCGCTGCCCCGTGCCGGAATTGACCGTCGCCGAAATAGAACGCTCTTTAGCGGTCAATTTTTACGGAGGCGTCCACTTGGCCCTGGCCGCCCTACCCACCCTGCTGGCCCAGGGCCGCGGCCACCTGATCTTTGTGACCTCTATGGACGGCAAGAAGGGCATCCCGCCCGACGGCCCTTACGTCGCCGCCAAATTCGCCCTGACCGGTCTGGCCGAAGTTATGCGCCAGGAGCTAAAAGCCAACGGCGTGGACGTCACCACCATCCTGCCCGGACGGGTAGATACCCCCATGATCGCCACCCTGGACGTCCCCCGGATTTCGGCCAAAATCCCGCCCGAACACGTGGCACGGGCCATCGTCCGCGCCATCTACCGTCCCCAAGCCGAAGTCATCATCCCTCGCTCGGCAAAACTGCTGGTTTATCTCAACACTCTTTCTCCCCGCCTGGGCGATTGGGCCGTCCGTTCCTTCCGCCTGGAAGGGTGGGAAAGGACCAAGTGAGGCAATCCCATGAAGCCGATTCTCCCAAACATCACCACGGACAAACCCTTACACCCATTCCTACACCCCGTCACCGTGGCCTTTGTGCCCGGCCCCATGACCCCTTTGCTGGAAGAGGTCTCGGACGCGCTGCTGAACCGCCTTCGCGCCCAGGGGCACACCGTGCAAAAGACCCCCGACGAGCAGACCGATGCCATTCTCACGACCGCGCCCTTTGGCGAGCCGCTCAGCTGGCGCAAAGCAATGCTTCTGACCTGTCGGCGGCAGTTTGGCCTGAAACACACCCCCACCGTCTACACCCTCCTCCACGCCCCTTCCGACGAATTCCAACGCTTGCTGGACCATTTCCGGGAGGCACTGGCCAAAGACCCGCCGGACCCTGCCGACTTTGCCTTTGCCGGGCTTGCCCCACAAGCGTACCGCGTCCTTGTCAAACAAGGACGACGGGGCGGCCCCATCCTGGCCCTGGAGCGATTGATCCAAGCCCAGGCCAAGTGCATCCGCATCATCCTCATCGTGGGTGATGAACGCCCCTCCTTTGCCTACCACTTTGATCTGGTCGGCGCGCATCCCCGCACCCCTGCCGAGGACCCGGATGCTTTCTACGAAGATATCGCCTTGCGACTGACGACCACTCTATGCAGCCACGAGGTGACCGACCACCAGGTCGTGGGCGATCCCATCCCCTACTCCCTGTGGCAGAGCCTGACCACGCCATCGGCCATGCGCACCGCAGCCCGGCAATTGGGCGCACGCAATTTCTTTACCGAGATGGTGCGTATCAACGACATCGTTTACGTCCCCTCCATCGGCGACGCCGTCGCCGAACAATACAGCGAGGGGTGCTTTGCCACCTGGGATCCCACCTTGGGCGCCCTCATCGCCACCGTCACCGGCAGCGCACGCCCGCTGAACAAAGACGATGTCACCGAGAACGACCTGGCCGTGATCGTCGGCGTGCGCCCCGACGGACGGGGTGCGCAGGTGCGCCATGTGGAGGGCAAGGAAAACGCCCCTCCCTCCTCCGAATCGGTAGAGATGATGGGAATGGACCGGAACCTGCCCTACATTGAGCTGGAACCACCTTGGGACCCACCGGCGCGTGTGCCGGTTACACGCTCCAAACTGCACGGACACCGAGGCGTTGCGGCTTACGATTCCCGTTATGTAGAATTCGCCCCGCTGGATCCGGCCTACGCCCACTACCTGGTCTCCTGCGCCACCGACCGACAAGCCCAGGGCATTGAAAAAGCCTTTGCCCGCTCGGAAGCCCTACGCAACCCCCAAGACCCCCGCCAAGTGGTCTTTACCATTTTGCCCGGCCACGGAACGGCCATCGTGGAAAAATGGGTAGCGGGCAAGGCCCCCTTCCAAGTCATCTGGGAATACATGGACGCCGGATACCTGCAGATCTCCACCCAAATCCCCCAAGGGCCTTTTACCTTTGTCCCCGATCCGGAGAACCCCCACCGCCGCATCCTCAAACCGGAATGAGCAAAGGCCGTGCTCCATCACCCCCACGAAAAGGGCACAACGTAGAGCAAGTGCATCTATCATCCCCCGGCCCTACAAGACCCCAAGAATGGGGGAGAAACCGTATAAAACCAACCGTTCCTCGGCACACCATCCCTGCGGTGTGGAATTTTGTAAAGGCACTTCCCTGGGGCACAGAACCTGTGGGTTTGACAAATCGCACAAAAGCGGCTAAGATAGGGCCGTTCTGGCATCGGAAGACAAGGAGGGACAATGGCCAAACCGATTGAAGTGACAGAGCAGAACTTTGAGGAAGTCGTGCTCAAAGCCGAGATTCCGACCGCCGTGGACTTTTGGGCAGTATGGTGTGGCCCGTGCAAGATGATCGCCCCCATCCTGGAAGAGATCGCCGAAGAGTACGAAGGTCGGTTGCAAATCTGCAAACTGGATGTGGACCACAACAACCGGCTGGCCATGCAATACGGCGTCATGGGCATTCCCACCTTGATTCTCTTCAAGAACGGCGAGCCGGTTGAGCGCATCGTGGGCTACATGCCCAAAGAGAAACTCCTGGCCCGCCTGGAGCCGCACCTGTAGCGATTTGACTCATTGGGGGAAAAGTGATATACTCCCCGCCGAAAATTGCATCAACCAAAAGCTACGATCAGGAAGAGTAGCCCTCAAAGCGAGGTCTAGAGAGTCGGGGTTAGGTGGAAGCCCGATACCGGCGCAGGGGGTGAATGGGCCTGGGAGCTGCCCGCCGAACGCGCCAAAGCGCACCATGCTTTCGGCGTCAGTAGTCGGAGCCGGAGTCGCCACCGTTATCAAGGCAGAGGGTATCGCCCACGGAGACGTGGGCCGTACCTGCAATGAGTGAGGCTGGCACGCCCTAAAATCCGCCATCACCGGCGGATTTTTTGTTGGCAGCCGGCCTAAAAGAGGTGGCACCGCGGGCATTGCAACGCTCGTCCTCAAAGGACGAGCGTTTTTTTTTGATCTCAACAAAGAAAGGAGGACAAAATGCAGTACAAGTACATTCTCACAGAGAAGGAGATGCCGACCCATTGGTACAACATCATTGCCGACATGGAGAATCCACCACCACCCTATCTCCACCCGGCCACACTGGAAGTAATGAAACCGGAGGACCTGGTTCCCGTCTTCCCGGAGGCCCTCATCGCCCAAGAAGGCAGTACAGAGCGGTACATTGAAATTCCCGACCAGGTCCAAGACGTGCTCAAGATGTGGCGTCCAAGCCCCCTCTACCGCGCCCACCGCTGGGAAAAAGCGTTGGACACCCCGGCCAAGATCTACTACAAATGGGAAGGGGTCAGTCCACCCGGCAGCCACAAACCCAACACCGCAGTCGCCCAAGCATACTACGCCAAAAAAGAGGGACTGGAAGGCTTTGCCACCGAAACCGGCGCAGGACAATGGGGCAGCGCATTGAGCTTCGCCGCCGCACTGTTCGGCCTCAAATGCAAAGTGTTCATGGTCGCCATCAGCTTCCGGCAAAAACCCTATCGCCGAATCGCCATGGAAACCTGGGGGGGAGAGGTCGTCCCCAGCCCCAGCACCGAGACCCAAGCCGGACGGGCCATCTTGGAAAAAGACCCCGATACGAGCGGAAGCTTGGGAATCGCCATCAGCGAAGCCATCGAATACGCCGTGACCCACGACGGCTACAAATACTCCCTGGGCAGCGTGGTCAACTTTGTGCTGCTGCATCAAACGATCATCGGCTTGGAAGCGCGGAAACAGATGGAGATGGCAGGAGACTACCCCGACATCCTCATCGGCTGCGCGGGAGGCGGAAGCAACGCAGCGGGCCTTATCTATCCCTTCCTCAAGGACAAACTGAGCGGCGAAAAACCCAACTTGCGGGCCATCTTTGTCGAATCCACCGCCTGCCCCAGCATGACCAGAGGACTCTATGCCTACGACTGGGGAGACACGGCCAAGACCGGCCCCGTAGCCAAGATGCACACCGTCGGCCACAGCTTCATCCCCGCGCCGGTCCACGCCGGAGGGCTGCGTTACCACGGTATGGCCCCCAGCATTTGCGCCCTGCTGGAACAGGGGGTAGTAGAAGCCCGCGCCTATCACCAAAACGCCTGTTTCGACGCCGCCCTGAGCTTCGCCCGCTCCGAAGGCATCATCGTCGCTCCGGAAACGGCCCACGCCGTGCGGGCCGCCTATGATGAAGCCCTGGCCTGCAAAGAAGCGGGGGAATCCAAAGTCATCCTCTTCAACGCCAGCGGCCACGGACACTTTGACCTGGCCGCATACGAGAGCTACCTGCGCCACGAACTGCCCGACTTTGAAGTGACCGATGCCGAGATCCAAAAAGCCCTGGCAGACCTACCCCCCGTCGTCGGATAGAAAAACACCCCATCCCCTCTCCCCCGGCCTGGGGAGAGGGGATGGGCAGATCTTCTTTTTGAAAATTTGCAACACCCCCCGGCCCCGGAACACCCATCTCCCATTTGCGCAATAGAACGGAATGTGATACAATAAAGCCATGCTAGTACAAGATATTGTGGTCATAGTCCAAAAGAATACCACGGGTAGGGCTATGCTGATGGCCGGGGCACTGCTCCTCTGGCTGGCGACCGCCTGCACCTCCGGGGGGGCACAGCAAAGTGAACGGGCCATCGCGGCAACGGCAACCCGGCAGGCTGCAGTCTCTGCAACGGCAACGGCCGCGCCGCCGACGGCCACTTCTACCCCCACCCCCACCCCCTCGCCCACCCCCACCCCTACGCCGCCCGCCCCATTGGCAGCGCAGGTCAACGGCCAATACATCTTTTTGGCCGACTATGAAAAACAGGTCTCCCAATATGAACAATCCCTGCGGGATTTCGGCGTGGACCTCACCGGCGAGGAAGGGAAAGCCAGACTGGCCCAAGCCCGTGAGGACATCTTGGAGGGGATGATCGACGAAGCCCTCATCGCCCAGGGAGGAGCGGCCTTAGGTGTAAACGTCTCGGAAGAAGAACTGGAAGCCCAATTGCAGGCCGATATTGAATCGGGAGGGGGACAAGCGGCATTTGATCGGTGGCTGGCCGCCACCGGCCAGACCGAAGAGGACTACAAAGAGATGCTGCGCCGCTCCCTCTTTTCCCAACGGGTGTGGGACGTAGTGACATCGGACGTGCCCACGGCGGTAGAGCAGGTCCACGTGCGGGTGATCGCCCTGGAAAGTGAGCAGGAAGCACAAGAGGTCCTGGCACTGATACACCAGGGGGAAGACTTTGCAACGTTAGCCCGCGAACGGTCGTTAGATGTAGCAACCCAGGACGAAGGCGGCGATCTCGGCTGGTTTCCACGCGGCGTAGTGGACCCGGTCCTGGAAAACGCCGCATTCGCCTTGCAGCCGGGCCAGGTGAGCGAACCACTGCCGCTGGGGGATCGCTACTACCTCGTCCAAGTCGTGGAACGTGAAGAAGCGCGCCCCCTGCCGGATGATATGCTCTGGCAGCTCAAACAGAGCAAATTCGACCAGTGGTTGGAAGACTTGCGGGCCAAAGCCGTGATAGAGCGTTTTGTTACAAAGTAGACAAATCCGCCTTTCTTTGGTATACTATAACCCATTGGAGGCGACATGCGCTCATCGCAGACCCGGTTGCTATGGATTGCCTTGCCGGTATGCTTCATCATTCTGCTACTGGCAGCAGTAGTGGCCGTTGCAGCTTACCTGCTGCTTCACCGCCAACCGATAGCCGAGCTACGGCCTTGGCAAGACCCGGCAGCCGCCGTTGCACCGGAGGGGATCGCGCCGGAGATGGCCCTCTTTCCCCTGGCCGGTGCGCTGGAATCGGAAACGATCGACACCGCCATCGGCAACGGTGAACTGGAAACGGCCTACTCCGTTCTGGCCTTTGGTATGAGTCTATCGGATGCTCAACGCATCGGGCGACTGGTGCTCTTGGGCGAAGCGTTCACCCAAGCAGGGCAAGGCGAACGGGCCGCATTGACCTACCAACAGATCGGGGATATAGCCGTGCTTAGCCCCTTCCTAACCGACGCAGCACGGGCCGATGCGCTCCTTTCGGCGGGGCGGGGCTGGGCAGCCCTGGAGCAGCAAGGGGAAGCGCAATGGGCCTACAACCAGGTCTACACCATTGCCCTGCACAGCCCCTATCTGCAGAGCGCACAGCGACGGGACCTATTCACGGCCCTGCTTGAGACATACGGCGAGATAGGGGCCGACGAAGCAATGCAACGCTGCCAAGAGCACATTGACGAACTGGACAGAGAGACGGTCAAACCGGCGGCTGCCGTGCCGCCCAAGCCACCGGACCTGCCCGGTGGCCGAGAACCGATCTCTTCGGCAGAGGTGGGCGCGCTGGAGGAAGCCCGCCGCCAAGCAGCCTTTGCCCTCCTCCAGGCCATCCCAGAGGACGGAGGAGAGCCTCCGGAAAACCTGGTCGGCACCCTGGCCGATGCATTGCGGGCGGAGGATGCAGCCAAAATGGCCCTTTACCGCCAAGAGTTAGGAACCGCCACCCAGCTCAGCCGACGGATTGACGTTGACTGGCACCTGATCCGCTGGCTGACACTGAAATACCAAATAGCAGCACGGGGGTTTGGCCTGTCTATCGTGCCCGAATGGGAAACACAAAAACCGGCAATCCAGGCCGCCCTGAGCGGGGCATATGAAGACCTGCTGCTCACCTATGAGGACCTGATCACCGGTCTGCCCGACGCAGCCTTGATCGGTCCGGGCCGCTACCAAGTTCGCCGCACAGAAGCACTGGCCGGGCGGCTGGGGCAGTATCCCAACTATCCCGCCCCATCCCTGGCGGACAAGATCCAAGAAGCAGCGAAAGACCTGATCGCCGCCGGGTTTGCCGAACCGCTGTACGTAGACACAATCACCGACGACCAAGCCGGATTGCGCTTTTTCCTAAACACAGCGGAAGCCTACGGAAGCGGAGGAGTACCGTATTCCAACACCGCTCCCTCCTTGCTCCCGCAAGGGCGCACAGAAAAAGACATCCTGCACGCAGAACACCGGAGATAAAGCGACAAGCCGAACAAAGGCCATCCGCAAAGGAACCACGGACGCATGATTTGGATATTTAGAGGAGCCAAGCAATGCTAGATCGCTTTGACGACCGCACCCTAGAAATCGCGACGGTGATCGTGGTGGTGCTCATCGCCCTGGTCATCCTCTGTTATCTGGCCATCTTTATCAACCCTCAGGTCTTTTTCAATCCCCTCAAGCCACCCAAAGAGGCAGAGGCAACACCGACCTCGCCTTTTGAACCGACCTGGACACCTTCCCCCACACCGACGGCAACCAATACCCCCACACCGACCAGCACCTGGACGCCGACGCCGACGGCAACCAACACCCCCACACCATTGCCGCCTACCCCTACACCGACCAATACCTTCACCCCCACCCCCACGCCGACCAACACCCGCCGTCCGCCGCCGCCCAAACCGACGGCAACACCGACGCCTTATCCCTACGAATACATCATCGCCGAGGCCGGCCCTGACTGCCAGCGCACTTGGGTATGGGGGTACGTGGTCAGCGCCGACGGCATCGGCGAAGCAGGAGTCCAGGTCCGCGTGGGGAGCATCGACGGCTGGCGCGGCGACGTGTGGACCGATGCCAACGGTCGCTATGAAGCCATCTTTGCCTGGGAACCCATAGAAGGACAGTGGTTCGTGCGGGTGTTCAAAGGCGGGCAACCCCGCTCCGAACAGTTCTGGTTCAAAAGCGGCGGCGGCTGCGAAGGGCCGTACAGCCTGCAACAGTTCCATATTGACTGGAAACATCGGTAAGAACGGCGCAGGCATGGCACGGCCCTTTGCCCCGGCAAGCTACCACAGGGCGCGTGCCATGCCAACGCTTCATCAGGCCCGTCCCCTGGGACGAGAGTAGGGGGGAACGATGAGAAAATCCGCTTTCCCAAAACGGCTGCTAGGTACGGCGGGAACTTTGCTCCTCTTGGCAATAGTTATTACCTGGCCGGTGAAGGCGCGAACCTCTCTGCGCCAAGAGCCAACGCCACGGCCTACACCCACGTCCGCACCTTACATTGAAGTCAGTCCAACCGAAGCGATAGCCGGACAGGACGTATCTTTGGTGGTAAGGGGCTACTTTTGGACAGACACGGAACCGGGGATCACACTGACCTGGGATCAATTTGACGGGGACCACTGGCTCTTCGGCCCTGAGCGGATCGTCCAAGACGATGGCTCATGGGAAGTGAGTGTCACCGTGCCGGCTGCTATGGCAACGCCTGGACTGCACAAGGTCATCGCCGGTGACAACCATGGCTTCTTTGCCGAAGCCACCGTACAACTGATCGCGCCGACTCCCACAAATACCCCTATTCCCACAGACACCCCCGTGCCGACGAATACACCCTTGCCGACAGACACTCCCCTCCCGACAGACACCCCATCTCCAACACCCACCTTGCGTCCCATAACGCCCATGGTCACCATCACTCCCATCCCGCCCACCAGACCCCCGGCCCGGACCAATACACCGGTGCCGACGAGGACCAACACCCCCATTCCGGGCACGCCGACCAACACCCTAACACCTAGCGTCACGCCCACCCCCTCCAACACGCCGGGGCCGGGCACACCCTCGGCAACGCCACCTCCCACCCCCACGCCGCAGGAAGAGATCTCGGAGACCGGCGGCGGCTGGGGCACGATCTTTTTGTGGGGCTTTGCTCTGGCTGCTTTGCTCATCGCCTTCCGTTGGCTGCGGATCAAAGGATTGCAAGATTCACACTAATGCAACAACAAGGAGAACCAACGATGCGTAGAACGCTACCGTTGTGGCTGTTTGCCGTCATCTTTTTCATGGCAGCCTTGCTCGTCGGTGCAAGTGACCGAATGATAACAGCGGATGCAGCTGGTCGAGCGCGTCCTTCCCCCACACCTGACGGCTTGGGGCCGGCCCCCGGTTCCCCTTCGTCTAACGTCCCTCAAATACCACCTATGCCGGATCTAATCGTTGAGCAGGTGGAGATTCAACCCTCCAATCCCACGATCGGTGAGCAAGTCCTCATTCAGGTATACATCAAGAACCAGGGGGATGGCGACGTTCCCTTGAATCCACCACAAAACTTTTGGACCGATCTGTACATAGATCCCGATGTCGTACCCATTCGACTGTTCCAAACAGGGCAATACACCTGGGGGTGCCAAGCCCATTGGTTCCCGGCAGGCGGCGAATATATCTTGACAGCTTACCACACCTTTACAGAGGTGAAGGACTTTATCCTCTACGTCCAAGTCGACACCGACGGCCAAGTACCGGAATCGGACGAAAACAACAATGTCTTGGGACCGATTCACGTATCGGTCAATGCTCCCGACAAATGGGTACAAGAAACCCACCAAGACTTCCAAATGGGAATGGCTTCCAATATGGACATTTCCCACCCAGACGGCGTCTTGCGCCTCGGAATCTTTTGGGAACCGCATACCGAACCGGAGGTGTACTACCCCGATGTACAGGTGGACAACCCTCCTTCGCCGCCTAGTCACCCTAACAACGTCAACCAAATCAAACCAGACCTAACCGGCGACGGGAACCAACGCCTCTTTGCCGTGTGGGAAGACGGTCGCAACGGCGGCGTCCTCAACCGTGACATCTATTTTTCCCGCTCGGACGACGGGGGGCAAACCTGGACCGACGATATTCGGGTAAATGACGATAGCGGTTCCGTCAACCAACTTGATCCGGCCATCGCCTACGATAGAACCCGAAACCGGATATATGTCGTCTGGCAAGATGGGCGCAACACCGACTATGACATCTACTTCGCCTATTCGGACGATTATGGAGATACGTGGAGTACAAACGAACGAATCAGCTTCGATCCCCCAAACTCGCCGACGGCGGACCAGATGAACCCGTCTATCGCCGTGGGACCCAGCGGCAGCGTCTACGTGGTCTGGCAAGATCAACGTAACGGCAACGATGACATCTATCTCGCCCGGGCCGATTATGTGGGTGGCAACCTGGTTTGGGTTGATGGAGATAACGACGGGACTCCCGACAACTATTTCGTCACCGATGACCCTGATATGCGGTGGCAGAATCAGGTCGCCCCTTCAATCGCAGTGCAGCGAAGCAGAACAGGAAGCGACAGAGTATATGTTGTGTGGGAAGATTGGCGGGCACCGGAACATCCCGAGATCTATGTATCCGTTTCATGTGATCAAGGTCGCACTTTTGGGATAGACGTACCGGTTGTGGAACCTGCGGGCCAATCATACCGCGTGGAACCAACAATCGCCGTAGGTCTCTTTGAGGGAGGAACTATCACCGAACCGATCTTTATCCACGACATCCACGTGGCCTGGCAGGAAGGGCAAGGCGACGAGGCAGACGTGTATTGGACGTACGCGGAAGTAGACTTTATCAAACTAAACCCCTGCTCCTGGCCTTACGAACTCTATTTTGAAGCCCCACAACAGATCAACGGCTTTGTTCTGGATTCCGACTATGTCCTGCCCCCGGATGCCGCTTCGGCTTGGCCGATTGAACCCTCCTGGCAAGGCCAGCCTTCCCTGGTACTGGCTACAGAGACCGACTCCACAATGTGTCACGCCGATTCGACCGAGGCATATACCCGTGGGGTGTTTATCGCCTGGTCCGATGCCCGAACATTTGACGATTGGCGATACGAAATCCATATCCGCCGGATCGCCAGCCCCGGCGGACATGGCGGATACGAACCGTGCGAAGATTCTCACACCGGCGTACTCAACGATAACGCAAAACTGGATTCCTACCGCGACGACCCCGACCTTTACACCGATTTCAAGCCGGCGGCCACCGGGCAGTTCCATCCCCAAATCTATCGCGCAGATAATGGCCGTATTTACGTCATCTGGGATGATGACCGCTGGAATGATCCCATGGGCGTCGGTGTGCGAGACCGGGATGTGTTTATCGCCTGGACCGGAATCGTGACCGAGGCCGTCTACATCTCGCCGGTTTTTGATTCGGGAGCCAGCGACACTACATGGTATGTTCTTTCCTGGTGGGCGGCCACAGAGCACGGAGATGAACTCTTTTTACAAACACGTTTCGGTAACAACCCCGATCCTCCCCAGGAAGACATAGCAGCCAACGGCTGGACCCGCTGGACAGGGAACCCCAGTGACCATCACCTGAACTGTACAGCCGGCGCAGGCTGCTACTACGATGCCCCCGGCCGGCATATCGTGGATGAGAACGGAAATGATTGGCTGACGGGCATGGGGACGTATCGCTACATCCAGTATAAAGTGATCATCCGGCGCGTGAATAGTCGGTGCTACTGTCCGTTCAAAACCGCCCTTAGCCGCGTCACAATTTACTACGATGGGCCGGACCGGCTCTTTTTGCCCATTGTTCTCAGGAACCGATAGACGGTGGTGACTCAAGCCGCCTCTTCCGGACCTGGGGCCGGGCGTCCGCCTACGCGGACGTTTCCTTCGCCCGTACAGACGGGCGGCCGGTCAACGGTCCGCAAAGTGCGATTTCAGGCGATCCGGTCATCCGCGAACGTGCCCGAATGCACGAACAGGCCGGGCATATTCGCACATTCGCATTCAATTCGTGGACGGCCTGCTATTTTCAAAAAAGAGGTTTGGGAGGCACAATGCTGAAACTGGCAATCACCGGCAAGGGCGGCGTAGGCAAAACGACGTTGGCCGCCCTGCTGGCTCATGTTTTCGTAGAACGAGGCCAACAAGTGCTGGCCATTGACGCCGATCCGGCCACCGGCCTGGCAGCGGCCTGTGGTGTCCCACCGGAAGAAGCAGAGGCCATCGTCCCCGTCGCCGACATGGAAGACCTGATCTACGAACGGACGGGAGCACGCAAAGGAGAGATCGGCGGTTTTTTCAAACTCAACCCCCGCGTGGACGACATCCCGGAGCGGTTCGCCGTCACCCGGAACGGCATCCGCATCCTGACCATGGGGACCGTCAAATCGGGCGGCTCCGGTTGTCTCTGCCCGGAAAACGCCCTGCTGCGCAGCCTGGTGACCCACCTGCTTCTGCGCCGCGACGAGGTCCTGATCCTGGACATGGAAGCCGGGGTAGAGCACCTGGGCCGAGGGACCGCCGGAGCGGTAGACGCCTTCATTGTCGTCGTTGAACCGGGGCGGCGCAGTATCCAGACCGCCCATTCCATTCGCACCCTGGCCGCAGACTTGGGGATCAAACAGGTGTATGCCGTAGGCAACAAAATCGCCACCCCCGCCGATGAGGAATTTATCACCGCGCAGCTGCCTCAATTTGAGATCCTGGGTTTCTTGCCCAGCGATCCCCAAGCCATTGAAGCAGATCGGCGCGGCATGGCCGTCTTTGAATTAGCGCCGCAGATGGTAGCCCGTGCCGCCGAGATCGCAGATCGGCTGATGGCCCAAAAAGGCGGTAGCTGATCGCTACCGCCTCCGTCCATCGCAGGCAACCTCCCTAGCCATCAAAGGGCACATTACACCAGACCAAAGATCTCCTGCGCCTTGTGCAGTGCTTCGACCAGTTTGTCCACCTCCTCTTCGGTGTTGTAGACGTAGAAACTGGCCCGCGCCGTGGCCGGGACGCCGTAATGCTCCATCAGCGGCTGGGCGCAGTGATGCCCGGCGCGGATGGCGATTCCCTCCCGGTCCAGGATGCTGGCCAGGTCGTGGGGGTGGATGAGCAGTTCCTCACCGCGCAGCAGGTTGAAAGTGACGACGCCGCCCCGTTCGGCGGCGGGCGGGCCGTAGATGTGCAGGTTGGGCACGGCGGCCAGGCGTTCCAGGGCGTAGGCGACCAGGGCCTGCTCGTGAGCGTGGACCTCCTCCATCCCCAGCCCGGCCAAATAGTCCACCGCCGCGCCCAGGCCGATGCCGTGGGCCACGTTGGGCGTGCCCGCTTCAAATTTGTAGGGGACCTCGTTCCACTCGCTGCGGTGCAGGCGGACGCTGCGGATCATGTCGCCGCCGCCCAGGAAGGGGGGCATGGCCTCCAAAATTTCGCGCCGCGCCCACAAAACGCCGATGCCGGTCGGCCCCAACATTTTGTGGCCGGAAAAGGCCAGAAAATCGGCGCCCAGAGCCTGCACGTCCACCGGCAAGTGGGGGACGCTCTGCGCCCCATCCACCAGGCACAACGCGCCGACCCGGTGCGCCCGCGCCGCAATCTCGGCCACCGGGTTGATGGTTCCCAGCACGTTGGACATGCCACTGACGGCCACCAACTTCACCCGCCCGCCGAATTGGGCCAACAAGCGGTCTAGGTCTTCCAACCGCAGCCGCCCTCTGTCGTCCAGGCCGATGAATTCCAGCCGGGCGTCCTTTTCCCGGGCCAGGAGCTGCCAGGGGACCAGGTTGGAGTGATGCTCCATCAGGCTCAGGACGATGAGATCGGCTGCGGCGATGTTGGCCCGCCCCCAGGTGTAGGCTACCAGGTTGATGGCCTCCGTGGTGTTGCGCACAAAGACTATTTCGCGGGGATTGGCATTGATAAAACGGGCCACCTTACGCCGCGCCTGCTCATAGGCTTCGGTCGCCTCCTCGGCCAGGGTGTGGACGCCGCGATGGATGTTGGCGTTGTAGCGGCGGTAATAGTCATCCAGGGCGCGGATGACCGTCTCCGGTTTTTGCGAGGTGGCCGCGTTGTCCAGGTAGACCAGAGGTTTGCCGTGGACGGTGCGGGCCAGGATGGGAAAATCGGCGCGGATTTTTTCTGCGTCAAGCATTTCTCTTCCCCCTACCGTAACTTCGCAGCGATGGCATCTGTGAGCCGCCTCCGCAACCCCGCCAATTCCCGGGGGAGACGATCCAGCGACGGCCGGAAAAAGCCTTCGACGATAAGTCGCACCGCCTCAACGCGGGGGATGCCCCGGCTCTGCAAATAAAAGACCTGTTCTTCGTCCACCTGGCTGACGGTCGCGCCGTGGGAGCAGCGTAGGTCGTTGGCTTCAATCTCCAACTGGGGCAGGGAATCGGCCCGCGCTTTGGAAGAAAGCAGCAGGTTGCGGTTTGATTGGTAGGCATCGGTCTTTTGCGCTCCCGGTCGGGCGCGGATGACGCCCTCGTAGACCGCCCGCGAGCGGCCCAGCAATGCACCCTGATAGAGCAGGTCGCTGGTGCAGGAAGGCGCAAGGTGGTCTTGGAGGGTGTCAAAGGCCATGTGCTGGCGGTCGGCGGGCAGGTAAAGGCCCGTGATCCAGGCCCCGGCCCCCGGCGCACGCAGAAGAGTGTGTTGCGCCGAGCGGCTCACCCGGCCGCCCAGGTTGATGGACAGCCATTCCAGGCGGCTGTCGCGGTCCAGGAGGGCGGTTTGGCGGCGTAGGTCAAACACCTGCTGGCCCAGGTCCTGGGCGTTGACGTAGCGCACCTGGGCGCCCGCCCCGACGAACAGCTCGGTGACGCCGCCGTGGTAGGCGGTCGGGCAGATGTCGCAGCCCATGGAGAGCAATTCGGAAACCAGCGTCACCCGGCTGCCCTCCTCGGCGATGAGGAGCGTGGGGGCAAGGATGGCCAGTTGGGGCAGTTCCTGCCACAGCACCGAGACAAAGGGCAGGTCCACGGTCACGTTCTTGGGCACATACAAAAAGGTCCCGCCCCGCCAGAACGCGCCCAGCAGGGCCGTCCACTTGTCGCTATCCGTCGAGACCGCCTTTTGAAAACAAGTCTGCACCAGGTCGGGATGCTCCCGCGTGGCGGTCTCCAGGTCGGTCCAGATGACGCCCTGGGCGCGGGCCTCGTCGGCCAGGTCCACATAGACGCCGGCCATGTCCCGTTGCAGGAGCAGCCCCGCCCGCTGCCCATAGGTTGCCAGGGCCGCGTGGAGCTTGGGCGGCAAAGCGGCCAGGTCGGTCGTCGGTCCCTGGGGCGGCGCGTAGGGGATCAGCTCCTCCCACTTGAGATCGCGGAGGTTGGTCCGCCGCCAAAGGGGAGCTTTCAGCGCAGTGTACTGCTCCCAGCTCCGTTCCCGGCTTCTCCGCAGCCAGTCCGGCTCCTCCCGCCCTGCGACAAAGGCCCGGAAGCTTTCCTCTGAAAACCCTTGTTGTGGCAAAACGCTTCTCATCTAACCCACCGATCCTTCCATCTCTAGCTGGATCAAGCGGTTCATCTCTACGGCGTATTCCATGGGCAGCTCCTTGACGATGGGTTCGATGAAACCGTTGACGATCATCATCATCGCCTGGGCTTCCGGGATGCCCCGGCTTTGCAGGTAGAAAAGCTGCTCCTCGCTGACCTTGCTGACGGTGGCCTCGTGGCTGATACTCGCGCTCTCCTCCGCGATCTCCATGACCGGGTAGGTATCGGAGCGCGACTCGTCGTCCAGGATGAGCGCGTCGCAGACGACGTTGCTTTTGGCCCCGTGAGCGTTGGGAGAGACCTTGACCAGCCCCCGATACCCGGCCCGCCCGCCGCTCTTGCTGATAGATTTGGCGGTGATGGTGGAGGTGGTGTAGGGGGCGCGATGTATCGCCTTGGCCCCGGTATCCTGGTGCTGGCCCCGGTTGGCAAAGGCGATGGACAGGATCTCGGCTTTGGCCCCTTTGCCCAGCATGAACACCGCCGGATATTTCATCGTCAGCCGCGAACCCATGTTCGTATCCACCCACTCCATGACGGCGTCCTCATAGGCCAACGCCCGCTGCGTCACCAGGTTGTAGACGTTGTGGCTCCAATTTTGGATGGTGGTGTAGCGCACCCGTGCTCCTTTTTTGACGATAATCTCAATGACCCCGGAGTGGAACGAGTCGGTGCTGTAGGTAGGTGCGGTGCAACCCTCTACGTAATGCACCTGCGATCCTTCGTCGGCGATGATCAGCGTCCGCTCAAACTGGCCCATGTTCTGGGCGTTGATGCGAAAATAGGCTTGCAACGGGATCGCCACCTTGACGCCCGGCGGGATGTAGACGAAACTGCCGCCGCTCCAAACCGCCGTGTTCAGGGCGGCATACTTGTTATCGGTGGCGGGCACCACCTTGCCGAAATACTCCTTGTAAATGTCGGGGTATTCGCGCAGGCCGGTGTCGCTGTCCACAAAGATCACGCCCTGGCGTTCCCATTCTTCTTTTAGGTTGTGATAGATCGCCTCTGAATTGTGTACGATCAGCCCTTCGGCAACAAAGTTGTGAGGGCCGTCCACCTCAATGTCGTACACCGGTTCCACGCCTATAGGCGTGATACTCTTGATCTTGACAAAGCCGATAAATTCGTTCGTATGGCTGCGAAACGTCTGCCCACCGGCCGATGAGTAGTTATGGTGATACCGTCGTTTGCCCAACCGCTCCGTCCGTTGCGGCGACCGGCAACCGATGCGATCAAAATCGCCGCTGAGCAATAGTCGGTATCCCACAATTGTTCGTTCCGAGTCAAAGGGATGCCGGGATTCGAAGCGATGGGGGCCAGAGGAAGAAATGCCGCATAAGGCTGCCAGTGATTGAACATCTTGGAGCAATGTCAGATTGCAACTGGTGATGTGAATGTCGCGATTCTTGGCAGAATCACGCACATACCCATCAGCATCTACATATCCGCCGAGGAAGGCCAACCGTTGTTCCTCAGGCACGCCGTATACCCACCGGGGAAGACTTTTAGTATGAGCAGTCCCGGCAAACCCGTTGGCTTCCAAGAAGCGGGCCACAATGGTTGAATAAAGGGTCACACGGTAAGCATCTCCGCTCCTGGGTGACAGACCAAAGATCTCATGGGTGACACGGGACAGTTCCTTTCGCAATGGTTCGTCCTCAGCGGGGATGGCGAATTCGACGCGGGCTTTGGACGCACCTTTTGTGTAGTGGATAAAGCCATCTCCCATGTAAAGCCCTAGCCACCACATCAAATCGGCCGAAGTTCGCTTGGGGAGCGTCACAGGATTGTAACCGGCGGCCATATCCAGATTGTATCCGATCTGATAATCTCTAATCGTGATTGGGGCTTCTATCTCAGGTTGAACCAAAGTGTAAGGTTGTCCCGCCTCCGGCAGACGCTTTGCTACGGCCACCAAATCACCCGGCTTGAGATCGCGCAGGTATTTCCACCGACGCGAAAACCGCCCCCGTTGCTTGCCGTGCTCGCGATGGTATGTCAACACCAAAAATGGATGATTGGCCGTAGCACGAATACGGCGCGTGCCTACACGCACCTCAAATACCTTGCGCTCGCCCTGGTACATCTTGGCTTTGACAGGGGCCGGAACCAAACGATTCTGTTCCTCGTCAAATGAGAACACGATGTCGCCCGGATTAATATCTTGAATGGGAACCGGTCCGCGGTTGGTGTACACGCGGCTGTCACCGCTCAAGCACTCATACTGAGCTCCTGCACCGGCCAGGAATTTCTGCTCCGCTTCGGGGATGCCCAGGCGGTCAAAGGTGCGCTTCAGGTCCTCCGGGACCTCGTCCCAGCTGCGGCTTTGCTCTTCCACCGGCTTGATATAGTAGTAGATGTCGTCGTAATCCAGCCGCGACAGGTCACCGCCCCAGGTGGGCACCGGCTTGCTGTAAAAGATGTCCAACGCCTTGTGGCGCAGGGCACGCATCCAATCCGGCTCGCCCTTCATCCACGAAATTTCGTCCACGATCTCGTGGTCCAACCCCTTGCGACTTTTGAACACATAGTTCTCATCGTCGCGGAAGCCGTATTTGTACTCGTCCAGGTCTACACCCAAGACAACGTTTTCACCCATCTTGTCCTCTCTTGGTTGGTAGATTGGTACATTGGTATGTTGGTAGATTGGTGGATTGCCCCCCAATCTATCAATTCCCAATTTACCAATCCCCAATCTACCAACCTATTTCACCCAGTCGTACCCCCGTTCCTCCAGCTCCAACGCCAGCTCCGGCCCGCCCGAAAGGACGATGCGACCATCAAAGAGGATGTGGACATGTTGGGGCTTGATATAGTTGAGGATGCGTTGGTAGTGGGTGATGACCAGTACGCCCAGGTCGTCCCGCTCGGCCATCAGGCGGTTGACGCCTTCGGAGACGATGCGCAAGGCGTCAATATCCAGCCCCGAATCGGTCTCGTCCAGGATGGCGATCTGGGGTTGGAGCATGGCCATCTGCAAGATCTCCATTCGCTTCTTTTCACCGCCGGAAAACCCTTCGTTCAGGTAGCGGCCGGCAAAGCCGGGATCCATCTGGAGCATCTCCATCTTTTCTTTCAGCAGGCGGCGGAACTCGCGGAAGGGGATGCCGCTCTGCTGCCCATCGCCGTTGCCGCCATAGCGGGCGTTGAGGGCCGTCCGCAAAAAGTTGGCGACGCTCACGCCGGGGATGGTGCTGGGGTATTGGAAGGCCAGAAACAGGCCCAGCCGCGACCGTTCATCGGGCGGCAGCCCCACGATGTTCTGGCCTTTGAACCAGATCTCGCCCTCCGTCACCTCATAGGCAGGGTGCCCCATGAGGGTATTGGCCAGGGTGCTCTTGCCCGACCCGTTCGGCCCCATGATGGCGTGGACCTGGCCCTGGCCGACCTCCAGGTTCAGCCCCTTGAGGATTTCCTGACCTTCGACGCGCACGTGCAAATTCTTGACGATCAAATCTGCATTCATTGTGTTCCCCTCAACCTGCGCCGACCACAACCGACGCTTCTTCTGCGGAGATAGACCCTCCCGCAGATCTGTGGGCAATCGTTCGGATACATTCCGCTTTCAACGAACCCCACCGTTGGTCCCCAGTATACCACCCGCGCCCATTTTTGTCAAATTTTACAATGACAATCGTATAAATTAGGGGGCAAGTTGCAACCGCCGGGCCAGCCGCTCGGCCAGGGTGCGGAAAGCATCGCCTGCGGCGGAACCGGCCTGGAGGACGGCGGGACGGCCCCGGTCGCCGCCTTCGCGTACCGACGGCTCCAGGGGGACCTCACCCAGCAGGGGGATGTCGGCGTGGTCGGCCAGCTGCTGCCCGCCCCCCTGCCCGAACAGGTCGTGGCGCGTGCCGCATTGATCGCAGACAAAGTAGCTCATGTTCTCCACCACGCCCAGGATCGGCACCTGAAGCCGCCGGAACATGCCAATCGCCTTGCGGGCATCATCCAGGGCGACGGTTTGGGGGGTGACGACCAGGATGGCCCCATCCACCCGGCTGTATTTCGTCAGGGCGATGGGGATGTCGCCGGTGCTGGGAGGCAGGTCCACCAGCAGCACGTCCAGCTCGCCCCAGACCACGTCGTGCAGGAATTGGCGCACCATTTTGTCGGTCATGGGGCCGCGCCAGGCCAGAGGGGTATCCTGCGTGACCATAAAGCCGATGGAAACCAGACGCACGCCGTAGGCCAGGGCCGGCGTGATCTTGCCCTGGGTGGGCTTGGGCAGCCGCCCAACGCCCATCATGCGCGGGATGTTAGGGCCGTAGGCGTCGGCGTCCATCAGCCCCACGGCCAGGCCCTGTTGGGCCAGGGCCACGGCCAGGTTGACCGTGACGGTGGACTTGCCCACGCCGCCCTTGCCGCTGCCCACGGCCAGCACGCGCTTTACGCCCGGCGGGCGGGATGGCCTGTCTGGGGTCTGACGCAGCAGCCGGGGGCGGACCTCGACCGCCGGGGCCGTCCCGATTTTGAGTTTTTCCAGACCGGGCACATCCTGCAAAGCCGCGCGGACCGCTTCTTCGATCTCGCGCCGGGCCTCCGGCTCCAATGGGCCTACATCCAGGTCCACCGTCGCCACACCGTCGCAGGCGGCCACCCGTTGCACCAGACCAAAGGAGACGATGTCTCGGTTGTAGCCCGGATAGTTTACTTCTTTGAGCTTCTGCCAAATGGCGTTTTTGAGTTCCGTCATGCCTTTTCCTTTGCACCTTCGCGGCTCGGAGTCTTGGAACCGCCAAGACGCGGAGAGCGCGAAGCCTTTTTCCTTTCCTTTGCGCCCTTTGCGCCTTCGCGGTTCGGAGTCCCGGAACCGCCAAGACGCGGAGAGCGCGAAGCCTTTTTCCTTTCCTCTGCGCCCTTTGCGCCTTCGTGGTTCGGAGTCCTGGAACCGCCAAGACGCGGAGAGCGCGAAGCCTTTTTCCTTTCCTTTGCGCCCTTTGCGCCCTCGCGGTTCGGAGTCCCGGAACCGCCAAGACGCGGAGAGCGCGAAGCCTTTTTCCTTTCCTCTGCGCCCTTTGCGCCCTCGCGGTTCGGAGTCCCGGAACCGCCAAGACGCGGAGAGCGCGAAGCCTTTTTCCTTTCCTCTGCGCCCTTTGCGCCTTCGCGGTTCGGAGTCCTGGAACCGCCAAGACGCGGAGAGCGCGAAGCCTTTTTCCTTTCCTTTGCGCCCTTTGCGCCCTCGCGGTTCGGAGTCCCGGAACCGCCAAGACGCGGAGAGCGCGAAGCCTTTTTCCTTTCCTCTGCGCCCTTTGCGCCCTCGCGGTTCGGAGTCCCGGAACCGCCAAGACGCGGAGAGCGCGAAGCCTTTTCCCTTTCCTTTGCGCCCTTTGCGCCCTCGCGGCTCGGAGTCCCGGAACCGCCAAGACGCGGAGAGCGCGAAGCCTTTTTCCTTTCCTTTGCGTCCTTTGCGCCTTCGCGGTTCGGAGTCCCGGAACCGCCAAGACGCGGAGAGCGCGAAGCCTTTTTCCTTTCCTCTGCGCCCTTTGCGGTTCAATCCCCGGAACTGCAGCCAGTTGTCAGACGGCGTAATAGATGACCGCGACGATGTGGATCAACGCTGCCGTAAAGAGGACCATGCCCATCGGAATATGCACCGTGCGCCAGGTGGCCAACATGCGCCGGGCCGTCGCCAGCGAGGCCATTTGGCGACGGAGGGCACGGCGACGGCGCAGCAGCCGGTCCAGCTCTTTGGCCTGCTCCCTGGCAACGGCCCCCATGCGCCGCCGCTCGCGCCACCATTGCCAGCGGTAACCCCATTCCAAAAGGGTACGGCCCAGGACCAGCAAGCAGCCGCTCTGGGGCGTTTGGGAAAGGGCCGCCAGGCGCGGGGCGATGCTTTGTCCGGCGGCCGGTTGCGCGGCCAACCAGCGTTGCAGCTCCGCTTCGGCGGCGGCGATCTGCCGTTCCAATTCGCGGGCCTGGATCTCGGCGCCGTCGGCGGTGCGGGGCACGGCGGTATAGATGTACCGTCCCACAAAGCCGCTCAGGACGACGATCCCCATCAGCAGCGTCACCACCCCGGCCAGGCCGTTGAACTTCCAGGATGTGTGCAGCAAGACCATGTAGGGGCCGACCAGGCCGGTGACGATGTGAAATTGGAGCCAGACGGACATCCGTCCCCAGCGCGCGCTGCGCGACCGTTTGCGTAGGGAATAGAGGGTCTCGGTGAGGAGCATTAGCACGAAACCGACGATGCCCAACGAGTGTCCGAACAGTTCGCCGGCCGCGGGGATGCTTCCTTGCTTGGTCACCACCGCCAGGTAGCCGACGGTGATCAGCACGATAAGCAGCAAGGCGTACCACAGTTCGTAGCTACGGCGCTGCATCTCGCCTCCAATCCAGCCAAAAGCGCAAGATCAGGTCCCCCAGAGAGGACGCAGCCGCCGGATGGAGCAGTTGATCGCGGATGGAGGAAATATCCACCTCGTGGGCGATCAGGTGATGCAGTGGACGGGAGAGGGTTTGATCGCCCATGACCACTGCGCCGATGAGGGTTTGCCGTCCCACCAGCACCCGCAAATGGTTGACATCAAACCCTTCTTGGGCGGCGAGCAACTCCACCCCCGCTGCATCCGGTGCGCCGGGCAGCTGCCGCCAGGCTTCGCTATCGCCGCGGGCGATACCCAGCAGGTCCCGGTCCACACCCCGGCCTACCGCGCCGATGATGGTCGTCGTCAGCCCGGCCAACCGGGTGACGTTGAAGGGAACTCCCTTGCGGTAAACGGCGGTCTGCCCGGCCATGTTTCGCCCGGCGACGCGCCCCTGGGCCACGGCCACGCTCCACAGTGTGTCCAGCAATGCCTTGCCGGAACGGGGATCGCGTACCTGAGCCGCATCTCCGGCGGCGAAAATGTCGGCAACACCGGTCTGTAACCTTTCGTTTACCACAATCCCCCGGTCGGTTTCCAGCCCGGCGTTTTTAGCCAGTTCCAGACGCGGGCGGACGCCGATGGCAACGGCCACCAGGTTGCACTTGATCTGTTGACCATCCTTGGTCAGCACACCTACCACCCGGCCTCGCTTGCCCAAGATCTCGGCAATTTCGGTGCGGCGGTGGATGCGCACTCCTTCCTTTTCCAACCGCTTTTCTACAATGCGCGATTCGGTCTCGTCCAGCACACTGCGCCAGTAGCGGTCGCCGCGCAGCAGGTAGTGGACGCGCACCCGACGGGCACGCAGCCCCTCCACCAGCTCCAAAGCGGTGATGCCACCGCCGACCACCACTGCAGCCCGCGCCCGGCGGCTGCGCTTGACGATTTGGCGGGCATCGTCCAGGCTGTCCAGTGTGACAACCCCCTCCAGCTCAATGCCGGGCAGGGGCGGGCGGAAGGCCAGCGAGCCGACGGCCAGCAGCAGGCGGTCATAGGGCAAGCGGCTGCCGTCATCTAGCTCCACCAAATGGGCCTGAGGATGCAGGCGCACTACGCGACCCTGCCGACGGCGCAACCGCAGGCGTGCAAAGTCCTTTTCATCCCAGGGGAACAAGGCCCGGTCCGGGAGTTCGCCGGTCAGATAGTAGGCCAGGCCGGGGCGGGAATAATAGCCGTGGGGGTCCTGACTCACCAGGAGGATGTCACCGGCGGGGTCTTGGGTCCGGATCTCCTCGGCGGCGGCGATACCGGCAGCCCCCTGGCCGACGATCAGGTAGCGGCGGGGCATCTCACCATCCCTCCCTGCCCATCGCCGGGCGGAAAAGGTCGGTGCGTTCAAAGCGGAGTACGCCCCGTGGGCAGCGGGCCACGCACTCGCCGCAGGTCAGGCAGTGGCTGTCCTTGACCGGTTCACCCCGTCGGGCGTGGCGGCGCACATCGATTCCGATGGGACAGTTGAAGGTGCAAATGCCGCATTGCACGCAGCGGATCGGTTCGGGGACCACCCAACCCGCCGCCCGCACCTCCCGCTCCACGTTCCTCCGTGATCGGCTGCGTCGGTTCATCGGTCCCCCTCAATGTAGGCCGGAGACGACGGCTGCTGCTCCGGCGTGGTGCGGATCGCGACCTGCACCGCAACGCCGGATGTGGTCCGGCGCGGGCATGTGATGTCTCGCCGACATCATTATATCATCGGGGGATGAGTCGGTCAATGTGGACCTGAAGGGGGGTGGGAGCACCCACCCCCCTCCGGGATCAGGTGCTCACAAAATCCACCTTCTGCCCAAGTTCGGCGGCGACCTTGCCCTTGAATTGGCTCATGTAGAGGGTGTAGTAGAAGCCCTTCTTGGCCATCAGTTCATCGTGGGGGGCGTACTCGACGATGACACCGCCGTTGAGGACCATGATCTTGGACGAATCGCGGATGGTTGCCAAACGGTGGGCGATAGAGAAGCTGGTCTTGCCTTCCATCAGTTTGCGCAAGCCCTCTTGGATCAGTTTTTCGGTACGGGTGTCCACATTGCTGGTGGCCTCGTCCAGGATCATGATCTTGGGCCGGGCGACCATGGCCCGGGCGATGGTGATCATCTGCCGCTGGCCCTGGCTCAGGTTGGCCCCCCGCTCGGTGAGCATGGTATCGTAGCCCTGGGGCAGTTGCATGATGAAATCGTGGGCGTTGGCCTCTTTGGCCGCTTCGATGCACTCTTCATCGGTGGCCCCCTCACGGGCGTACTTGAGGTTGTTCATCACCGTATCGGAAAAGAGGAATGCCTCCTGCAACACCACACCGATCTGCTTGCGCAGGCTGCGACGGGTGAGTTTTCTCAAGTCTTGGCCGTCGATGAGGATGGTCCCGCTGTCAATGTCATAGTAGCGGGTCAGGATGTTGATCAGGGTGCTCTTGCCCGCGCCGGTCGGCCCGCAGATGCCGATGGCCTCGCCCGGCTGGACCTCAAAGGTGTTGTGGCGCAGCACTTTGCGACCGGGGATGTAACTAAAGTCTACGTCAATGCATTGGATGTGACCGCCTTTGAAGACGTAATCGGTGGCATCGGGCGCGTCCACGATCTCCGGCTCCGAATCAATGATGGTGAACACCCGCCGTCCCCCGGCGACGCCGTTCAACGCGGTGCTGATCAGGTTGGAGATGGTGGACACCGGCTTGGCCAACAGCCCGACATAGCCGGAAAAGGCAATGACCGTGCCCAAGTCTATGCGCCCGTTGATGACCATCAACCCACCGACCACCAAAACGACGACGATCTGTAGGTAGGTCAACGCCTGGGTCAGAGGGTATTGCAGCAAGGAAATGAAAAAGGCTTTGCTGCCCACTTTGTAGGCTTCCAGGGCCAACTGCACATGCTTTTCATCGGCCCACTGCTGGCGGCGGTTGCTGATGATGACCTTGTTGCCCGCCAGCGTCTCCTCCTGAAAGCCGCTGAGGTTGCTCAGGTCCTCCTGGAGTTTGGCAAAGGCCGGAGAGGAGATCTTGTTGGCAATGTTCATCACGATGAGCATGATGGGCACGATGAGCACGGCGACGATGGTCAGCCGCCAGTCCACAAACAGCATCACGACAAACGCCAGGGTGATCTGGATGGTCGCCCGCAGGATCTGGATGACGGCGCTTTCGTAAAAGAGGGCGATCACTTCGGTATCGTTGGTCAGGCGGCTCATCAGCTCACCGACACCTTGGCGGTCAAAGAAGCTCAGCGATAGGGTTTGCATGTGGGAAAAGAGGTGGACCTGGAGTTTGTAAGAAGCCCGCGTCGCCAGTTCGCCGAAGAGCCGGTCGGCCAAGAAGCTCAAAAACAGGTAGAGCACGCCGGCGGTCAGGGCCAGAAGGACCCACTTTTGCAGGTCGCTTATCTCACCGTTGACGCTCACTACGTCAATGGCCTGCCCGGTCAACCCCGGCAGGACCGACAACCCCAGCAGGGCCAGAGTGCGCAGGATCATGGCCAGGATAAACTTGGGGCGGGCTTCGCCGCCGGTCATGTAGCCCATCAGCCGCCCGACGATCTTGCCGGTGTCATCCGGCTTGTGGATCATTTCTTCAGGGTCAAGGGCAAATTCTTCCTTCAGTTCTTCCGTTTTGTCCTTCGCCATTAGAGCACCTCCACATCCAAACCGGCGGTGATGCCTTTGCCCAGTTGCGATTCGTAGATCTCCCGGTAGAGGGGGCTGCTTTTCATCAGCTCCTCATGAGTTCCTTCGGCAATGATCTCGCCGTTTTCCAGGAGATAGATTTTGTCCAGGTTGATGACCGCGCTGATGCGCTGGGCCACATAGAGGGTCGTGACGTTGTGGGTGAATTCGGGGATTGAATCCTGCACCCGCGCTTCGGTGGAAGCGTCCAATGCGCTGGTGCTATCATCCAGGATGAGGATGCGCGGTCGGGGAACCAGGCTGCGGGCGATAGATAGACGTTGCCGCTGGCCGCCGGAAAAGTTGTACCCCCGTTGGGCGACCGGCGCATCCCATTTCTGGGGTAAGTTCATCACAAAGCCGTAGGCGTCGGCGGCCTTGGCCGCGTCAATCATCACGTCGTCGTCGGCATCGGGATCGCCGAATTTCAGGTTGAAACGCACATCTCCCTGGAAGAGGACCGCCTCCTGGATGGCGATGCCCACGATCTCTCGCAGGTTGTCCTGGGGGATGTCGCGGATGTCCACGCCGTCAATGGTGATCCGCCCCTCGGTGACATCGTAGAAGCGGGGCAAAAGGTTGACCAGGGCCGATTTGCCCGCGCCGGTGGCCCCCAAAAAGCCCACCTGTTGGCCCGGCTCAATGGTGATGTTGATGTTCTTGAGAACCGGTGGATCCAACGTGCCGTCCGGGCGGCGGAAGGCGAAAGTGACGTTTTCAAACACCACGCGCCCCTTGACCTTTTCCGGGTCCAGACGCCGGGCGTTGGGGCGATCCCGGACCAACGGCTCGTCGTCATAGACCTCCAAGATGCGCTCGGCGGAGGCATCGCCGCGCATGAGGAAGGGGAGCACAACGGCCATGATGGCTAACGGCGCGACGGTCAGGGCCAGGTACTGGGTAAAGGCCACCAACTCGCCGACGTTCAGCCCCATCCCGGTCAGCACGTCGGTCCCGCCGACCCAGATGGCGGTGGCGATGGAGAGTTGGGCAATGCCGGTCATGGCCGGGGTGAGGAAGGCAACGCGAAAGGCTGCGGCATAGGCCGGTTTCTGTAGGGCATCGGCCCGCTTGGTGAATTTCTCAATTTCATAATCCTCCCGCACAAAGGCTTTGACCACCCGGATACCGGCCAGGTTCTCCTGCAGAGTGTTGTTCAAGTCGTCCAACCGCTTCTGGCGTTCATCGTAGGCTTTGAAGACCTGGTTGACCAGCAGTACCAGGATGGTGGACAGGACGGCGATCATCACAATCAAGAGCCACAGCAGGCTGGGAGTCCGGATGGCGGTCAGGATGAAGGTGATCAACAGCATGAAAGGGGCATAGAGGATCAGCATGGTGGTATAGAGTACGGCGTTCTGGACGTTGATCACGTCGGCGTTGAGGCGGACCATCAGGTCGCTGGTGGCAAAGCGGTCGAAATTGGCAAAGGAAAAGGTCATCAGTTTACGGTAAAGCAAAGTGCGGACCATGTACCCCGCGCCTTGTGAGAAAAAGACCGAGATATAGGCCGCCCCGGCCAGGCTCAGGCCCGATATGACGGCCAGAATAAGCATTTCCCCGCCTGTGTTCAGGAGAACGTCGCTGTTCCTCGCTTCAATGCCCTCGTTGATCAGCTTGGCGGTGAGCGAGGCCAGCCAGATGGTCGAGGCGGCGGAGATCAGAACCAGCAGCTGAGAGAGGATCAACCGTCCGCGATAGCGGCGGTAGATGGCGAAAATGCGTCTCATTGATTTGATCATATTTACCTCCGTACACTACAACGAATTGGGGAACGAGCGAATTTTCATCCTCCCTAAATCCGCCCCAATCCCAATTCGCTGTAGTCAACTATGCTTCCGTACATCACAACGAATTGGGGAACGAACGAATTTTCATCCTCCCTAAATCCGCCCCAATCCCAATTCGTTGTAGTCAACTATACTTCCGTACACTACAACGAATTGGGGAACGAACGAATTTTCATTCTCCCTAAATCCGCCCTAACCCCAATTCGTTGTAGTCAACTATGCTTCCGTACATTACAGCGAATTGGGGAATGGGTGAATTTTTATTCATTCTTCCTGAATTCGTTCTATTCCCAATTCGCTGTATTCCCAATTCGCTGTAGTCTCAATTCGCTGTAGTCTCAATTCGCCGTAGCCAACCGTTCATGTTCTTTCGGGCTAATCTGTTGCCCGCCGATGCCGTAAAAGGCCGCTTCTTCCGGGTGCTCGGTGGGCATCTCTTCCGGAGCGAGGTGCTTGATCTGGAAGCCAAAGGCGGCGTACAGGAAGGAGATGATGACATTGATCCAGTTGAAAAAGCAGAAGGGCAGGTAAGCCAGGGTGGCGATGCTCAGGGTGGCCGACATGTAGGCCCCGCAGCTGTTCCAGGGGATGAGAGGCGAGGTGATGGTCCCCGTGTCCTCAATCTGGCGCGAGAGGGTTTGAGGCGCAATGCCGTGCTTTTTATAGGCTTCACGGTACATCCGACCCGGTAGGACGATGGCCATGTACTGATCCCCGGCGATGATGTTGACGCCGATGGAGGTCAGGCCGGTGGCGGCCAGCAGGAAGCGGTCCGATTTGGCTGCCTTGAGCACCGATTGGATCAGCCGGGCCAACAGCCCCGAATTCTCCATCACGCCGCCAAAGGCCATGGCGCTGAGGATCAGCCACACCGTCTCCATCATGCTGACCATGCCCCCCTGGGAAAAGAGGGCGTCCAACCCCGGATAGCCGCTTTCAATGACAAAACCGGTAGCCATGGCCGACCACACCCCTTTGAGCATGGCCAGCGGGGTGCTGAGGGCATCGCCGCCGCCAAAGGCAACGACCACGTCGGGCTGCAAGATGACGGCCATCACCCCGCCGACCAACGCCCCCAAAAAGATGGTGACAAAGGCCGAAACCCGCCGGAAGGAAAGGATCAGCACCACCAGCAGAGGGATGAGGGTCAGCAGGCCCACGTTGAAGACGCTCCTGATGGCTTCCAACACTTTGCTCAGGTCCAAAGCCCCCGCAGCCTCGCCCCGGTAGCCGATCACGCCAAAGATGACCAGGGCGATGATGATGGAGGGCACGGTCGTCCACAACATCCCCTTGATGTGAGTGTAGAGGTCGGTGCCGGCCACGGCGGGGGCCAGGTTGGTCGTTTCGGACAGAGGGGACATTTTGTCGCCAAAGTACGCGCCGGAGATCACCGCTCCGGCGGTGATTTCCGGCGAGACGCCCAACGCCCCGGCGATGCCGATCAGGCCGATGCCCAGCGTCCCGGCTACCGTCCACGCGCTGCCGATGCTGAGGGCCAAAACCGCACTGATGACGGCACTGGCGAGGTAATACCAGGCGGGGTCCAGGAACTGGACGCCATAGTAGACGATGGTGGGAATGGTCCCGGCCATGTTCCAGGTGCCGATCAAGGAACCGACGGCCAGCAAGATGAAAATTGCGCCCATGGCCGAAGAAATGCCGTCCACGGCGGCCTTGCCCATATCTTCCAAGCGGTGGCCGTTCTTGAGGCCCACCGCTGCGGCGACCAGCATGGTCAACATCAGGGCCACCTGGATCGGTCCGGTGATCCCCGCGTCGCCATAGAGGACGATGGCCATCATCAGCAAGAAGACCAGGACGATGATGGGGATCAGTGCATCCAGCAGGGACGGCGGCTTGACATCTCTTTTTTTGTCCTCCCGATTCGTCATAGAATCTTCTCCGAAAACAGCCATTTCACCCTCCCGCAGGTTGGCAAGCCTGCGGCCTGCTCAAACCCACGGGAGGGTTCCCACTCCTCCTGAGCCGCTTTAGAAGACCGGATCGCGCAGGACGGGGCAGGTCATGCAGTGTCCGCCGCCGCGCCCCCTGCCCAGCTCAGAGCCGTCAATCTCCAGCACGGTGATGCCTGCTTTGCGCAGGTGGGCGTTGGTCCACTCGTTGCGGTTGTAGGCCACCACCACACCCGGCTTGAGGGCGACTACGTTGTTGCCGTCGTCCCACTGCTCCCGCTCCTGCTGGAATTCATCACCGCCGGTGGGGATGACGCGCAGTTCCTTCAGGCCCAACGCTTCGGCCACTACTTCCAGCCAGCCCTTTTCCTCGACGACCACGTTCAGGGTGCCCTCCTTGTCGCCGGGGTAGTAGCTGATGGGCGTGATCTTTTCAATGACGCCCTTATAGACCGTCACCAGGTCCACGTCGCAGAAGGTAAAAACGGTGTCCAGGTGCATACTGGCCCGGTCGGGGGGCATCTTGGCGGCGATGACGCGCTCCGCCGCGCCGTGCTTGAACAGCTCCACCGCCACCTGGCTGACCGCCTGGTAAGTGGTCCGCTCGCCCATGCCGATCAGGACCACGCCCTTGCCCACGGGCATCACATCGCCGCCTTCCAGCGTCGCGCTACCGTGGTCTATGTCAGGGTCGCCCCACCAGATGTGGAAATCGCCGTCCTTGAATTCGGGGTGGAATTTGTAGATGGCCGCCATGTGCAGTGCCTCTTTGCGGCGGGCGGGCCAGTACATGGGGTTGATGGTCACGCCGTTGTAGATCCAGCAGGAGCTATCCCGCGTAAACAGTTGGTTGGGCAGAGGCGGGATGATGAAATCGGTCCCGGCATAGACCTTTTCGGCGATCCGACGGAGATCGCCCGGCAGTTCGGCCACGGTGACGCCGCCGATCAGGTGCGAGACCAGTTTGGCCGGTTCCATCTCGTCCATCCAGGCCCGCAGTTCCGACGCGCCGCCCACACCGACCTCGTTGGGCGTGATCTTGCGGTCCAGGATATACGCCCGGCCCTCCGGGTCTTTGACTACGTCTTCCAGCAGCTCATGGACGCGCCAGACCTGGATGCCGAACTCGTACTTCATCAGGTCCACAAAGGCATCGTGGTCTTGGCGGGCTTTGCGCGCCCAGATCACGTCATCGAACAGCAGCTCCCGGCAGTTGCTGGGGGTCAGTCGTCGCATCTCCAAACCGGGGCGGTGGACGATGACCTTGCGCAATTGGCCAACCTCGGAATGTACGCCATATTCGGCCATTTCTCTCTCCTCCTGCTACTCCGATACCCACCGCCACGCTTCGTCGACCTGGTCGGGCGTGAAAAATCGCTCCTCGGTGCGGGTAAAGGGGTCCATGAGCTTGACAACCCACTCCAACCACTCTTTCTCGCCGATGAAGGCCGCTTTTTCCACATGACGGTACTGGTTGATGCCGAATTTCCAATCGGCTTTGGCGGCTTTCAGGTCGGCATAGCCGCCGAAATCGCCGACGACGATCACCAGGTTGATCTTGTCGTATTCGGCAATGGCCTCATCCACTTTGGCAAGCAGCGTCTCATAGTCTTGGCTGCTCACCTTGCCGCTGATTTTGAAACCGATGCAGTTCCCTGTGCTTTGCGGTAAGATCTCAATCAATGCGCACCTCCTAATCCCCCAGTGTGGCGACCATGACGGCTTTGATGGTGTGCAGCCGGTTTTCGGCCTCATCAAAGACGATGGACGCGGGCGATTCAAAGACCTCTTCGGTAACCTCCATGCTTTCCAGGCCGAATTTTTCATAGATTTCGGCCCCGATCTCGGTATCGGTGTTATGGAAGGCAGGGAGGCAGTGCATGAATTTGACATCGGGGTTACCGGTCAACTCCATCGTCCGGGAATTGACCTGGTAGGGCTTGAGTAAGGCGATCCGCTCGGCCCAAACCGAGTCCGGCTCGCCCATGCTGACCCAGACATCGGTGTAGAGGAAATCGGCCCCTTTGACCCCTTCCTCCACGCTGTCGGTGATGGTCAGGCGGGCGCCGGTCTCGGCGGCGATGGCCCGGCAGGTCTCGACCAGCTCCTCTTTGGGCCACAGCTGCCGTGGGGCGCACAGGCGGACATCCATCCCCAGCTTGACGCCGCCGACCATCAGCGAGTTGCCCATGTTGTTGCGGGCGTCGCCCAGGAAACAGTAGGCGATTTCGGGCAGGTCTTTGTAGCTATGCTCGGTCATGGTCAACACGTCGGCCAGGATCTGGGTGGGGTGGAATTCGTCGGTCAGGCCGTTCCAGACCGGGACACCGGCGTATCGGGCCAGGATTTCGACCTTTTCCTGGGCATAGCCCCGGTACTCAATGCCGTCGAAAATGCGGCCCAGGACGCGGGCGGTGTCTTTCATCGTCTCCTTGTGCCCGATCTGGGAGCCGCTCGGCCCCAGGTAGGTGACGTGCGCCCCCTGGTCGTAGGCCGCCACTTCAAACGACGTCCGCGTCCGGGTGGACGACTTTTCAAAGATGAGGGCGATGTTCTTGCCCCGGAGTCGCTGCCGCTCATAGCCGCCATACTTGGCCGCCTTGAGGTCCGCCGAAAGCTTGAGCAGGAACTTGATCTCCTCCGGGGTAAAGTCCAGCAGTTTGACGAAACTTCGGTTGCGCAAATTGAACGCCATTTTCATTTCCTCCTTACTTTCGTGGGTCGGTGAACCGGTAAATTGGTGGATCGGTGCGTCGGAATCAATCCACCAATTCTACCAACTCACCGACTTATACTAAAACGCCGATGCTCAACACAACTGCATAGAGGATGAACAGGATCACCAGCAGGGGCAAGATGAATTTGAGCCACTTGCTGAAGCTAACCCGGCCCAGGGCCAGGCCCCCCATGACCACCGCCGAGGTAGGGGTGAACAGGTTGAGCAGGCCGCTGGCCGATTGATAAGCGGTCACGATCAGGTGGCGGTCCACACCGGCCAGGTCGCCCAGGGGGGCCATGATCGGCATCGAAACGGTGGCCAGGCCGGAGCTGGAGGGGATGAGGAAGGAGAGGGGCAGGTAGAGCAGGTGCATGACGTTGATGAACGCCACCCCACCCAGCCCGGAAAGGGCGGTTTCGGCCCAATAGAGCACCGTATCGGTGATCAAGCCGTTGTTCATCACCACGCTGATCCCCCGCGCCAGGCCGACGATGAGGGCCACACCCAGCATGTCGCGGGCGCCGTCCACAAAGACGGAGACCAGATTCTCCTCCCCCAGCTTACCCACCAGGCCGATGATGATGGCAAAAAGCAGGAACAAGGCGGTCAGCTCCCCGAACCACCAGTCCAGTTGCGGCAGGGGAAGGCCCAGGTCGTGCCAGGGGATCACGCTAAAGACCATCACCACAAAGGCCAGCCCAAAGAGGGCCAGGATGACCTTGCGCCGCCCCGTGAATTCGGGGTACTCCGTGGCCCCTCCCATCTTGAGAAAGTGAGCCTCGTTCTCCTCTTTCTGGTCGTAAACCAGCGACTTGGTGGGGTCCTTGCGCACCTTTTCCGCGTAGCGGATGACAAAGGCGATGCCGATGGCCGTGCCGACGACCAAAATGACGATGCGGGCCGGCATCCCATCGGCGACGGAGATGCCCGCAAAGCCGGAGGCAATGCCGGTGGCAAAGGGGTTGACCGTCGAACCCAAGACGCCGATTCCGGCCCCCACCATGATGACCGCCACGCCGGTCAGCGAGTCGTACCCGGCGGCGACCATGACGGTGACGATCAGGGCGTAAAAGGCCAGTGTCTCCTCGGCCATGCCGTAGGAGGTCCCGCCCAGGGCAAAGACGATCATCAGCGCGGCGATCATCCACTTTTCTTTGCCCTTCAGGGCGCGGGTGATGTAGGCGATCCCGGCGTCAATGGCCCCCGTTTTCATCGTGATCGCCAAAAAGCCGCCGATGATCAGCACGAACAGGGCCACGTCAATGGCCCCGTACAGTTCGCCGCTGTTATAGATGTTGACGTTGCCGGTCTCATCCTGGATGCCGTACATGCCGTGGATGGGAGCCATGATCCCGTCGGCGACGATCCGCTGGGGGTTCTGGTCCACCCGATGGTATGTGCCGGGGATCGGTTCGCCGTCCTCGGTATAGTCATACGACCCGGCAGGGATAAACCAGGTTCCAATGGCCACCAACACGATCAGCAGAAACAGGATCGTGTAGGCGGTGGGAAACTTGAACCCCTTTTTCTCTTTGGACACGATTTTCCTCTCCTCTCCGAGATTGAGCCGTCAGCGGCTCAGGGCGTAAATCGCGTGAGCATATACCTCCATTGCCAGGTGTAGGTCTGCCAAAGCCATGTGCTCGTTGGGCCGGTGCTCGGTGACGGGGGTTTGGGGTCGGTTGGGGCCAAAGGCAACACAGTTCGGGACGGCGCGGGCATACGTCCCCCCGCCCGATGTCAAAGGCACCGCCTTGTGGTCGCCGGTCACATCCCGGTACACCTGCAAAAGGGTCTCGATCAAAGGGTGATCTTGGGGCACATAGAGGGGAGCCAACCAGCCACGCTCCTTGTAAGCCAAGCCGTAGCGTTCGGCTGCGGCACGGATCTTTTCGACGATCCTCTCTTTGGGGATCGTGACCGGGATGCGGCTATCCACAGAGAGGACCTCATCCCGGCCCAGGGCGATCTTGCCCACGTTGCATTTCAGCCGCCCCGTGGGTTCGTCGCGCACGTCGCCCACAATGCGACCGGCAAAAGGGTCCTCGCCGATCTCTTGGGCGACAAAATCAATGACGTGCGAATGCAGGCCGATGGCGTGCAGGCCCAGGCAAAGGCGGACGATGGCGTTGACGCCCTTTTCGGGGGACATGGCGTGGGCCGCCCTGCCAAGCACACGGACGCCCGCCGCCGAAACCCGGTGGGCAAAGCCCAATTCGGTCAGCTTGGCCGCCAGTTCCGCCCGGCGCGGGCCGTCGTAGAGGATCGAATCGGGGACGGCGTTGAACGCCGTACCGCCTTGGAAGTGCAAGCCGCTTTCGTTGCGAGCCGTCAGGGTGAATTGCAGAACGCCCTTTTCGGCGTAGATCAGCGGAAAGTCCGAATCGGGCGAAAAACCCAGGGCAGGGGTTTCTTCCTGGGCCAGATAGGCGCGGATGCCACGCCAGCGGTTTTCCTCATCGGTGCCCAAAATGATGCGGACGCGCTTGGGGAAGGAAACCCCGGCATCCAGCAACGCTTTGACGGCAAAGAGGGAGGCCAGCAGCGGCCCTTTGTCGTCCTGGACACCGCGTCCGTACAGTTTGCCTTCCTTTTCCACCGGGTCAAAGGGATCGCTGTGCCAGGCTTCCAGATCGCCGGGGGGGACTACGTCCAGGTGGCCCAAGATGCCTATCAGGTCCTCCCCTTCCCCCACCTCGGCATAGCCATAGTAACCGCCTGCACCGTAACGGGTGCGAAAGCCCAAACCGTCTGCGATTTGCAAGGTCGTTCGGAGGGCATTGTCTATGCCCGGCCCAAAGGGAAGATCGGCGGAGGATTCATCCAGCACGCTGGGAATGCGGACCAGGGCCTTGAGAGCCTCCTTGAAGGGAGCCTTTTGTTCTTCCAAATGATGCTCGATGCTTGGAAAAGTCAATTTCCTTCCTCCATTAGGGGGTTGATGGCCGGTCGCTTCTCTGCCGGAGGCTACCGGGGACCGTCATGTTTCTTCAACATCCGAGGATTCAAGTTCCAGCGACAACAGAGGCAAATGCAGATTGTAGAGGGTGTTGAGCACGCCCAGCAACGCCGCCTGATCGGGCAGGCGGCCAACCAGGGTCGCCTTTTGTACCCCCCCGCACTGACTGACCTGAATGTCCATGCCCCCTAGCCGGTCGGACCACCGTTTATCCAGATAGCCTTTGACCTGGATGCGGTACACAGCCGGTGTATACAATTCCAAGTCCACGGGTAGCCTCCTCATCACACTTAACAAGCCGCTTGAAACCTGTCGGCCGCACCGGCTCCCGGAACGAAGGCCGGGAACGGCGTTGCGAAGCCCAGTATACCAGAGGGTGGTGAGGGAAGGTAGTGACAAAATGTTATATTTTTGCTATATTTGCGAACTTGACTGCCCAGGGCAAGTGCGTCTACCGCTTTCGACGCCCGCTTTACCGGAGACACCGAAAGCATGGCAAGACCGATGATCAACTGCTCCTCGGTGCCCCTGCGCTCCCGCAAAGCTCTAAACGAGCTGCCCTGCTGGATTGCCGAGGCACGGTTGACAAATCGGTGCAAAGAGGGTATACTGAGGGCATCAGTTTGGAGGAGATCGGATTGCCCAAGTTGGCACAAGGAAACCCAAAGCGGAAATTTGCCGGACGCCAGGGCAGGCGTTGCCCTGGCGTCCGCTTGTTCGGCGCAGGGATTTTCAAATAAGGAGGTGCGTATGGATTCAGGGATGATCGGCAAGATCCAAAAGGCCCGGATGTACGCCGAAGAGCCGGAGCGGATCCGTTTTCAACAGTTCCGCGTGACGTTTCGGGGGGAAAACAGTCAGCACGTTACCTCGTTTGACCAAGGCAAATGGAGTTGTACCTGTAACTTTTTCGCCAGCCGGGGGGTTTGCAGCCACACGATGGCGATGGAGCGGTTGCTGGGAGTTATGTTGCCCCCGCTGGCGGAGACACAAGAAGGACCGGCAAAAGGGTGATGTCCCGGCATGGCAAGTAAGGGAGGCGGTCGGAAGACCCCTCCCTTTTTCATACAATCTGCCCGCGCAGCCCCTCTTTGCCCACGGCGACCAAACGCGTGGGCGTGATGCGATTCTGCAAGGATTGCTCGTTGATCGTCCACACCCGCAGGTAATTCCCCGTCAACCCGCTCCACACCTTCCCCTCGTCCCCTCGGCGTGCCGTCTCCCATAGCACTTCCATCGTCCGTCCTACGAATCGTCGGCGGAAGGAGAGGGAACCGGCGGCAGCGACCTGGCGCATGGCCCGCGCCCGCTCTGCCTTGACCTGGGGAGCAACTTGGTGCGGCATGGACGCCGCCGGAGTACCCTCCCGACGTGAATAGGGAAAAACGTGCACCCGCGCAAATTCCATTTTTTGGACAAAAGCCAAGCTGACGGCGAATTCGGCCTCGGTCTCGCCGGGGAATCCGACGATCAGATCGGTCGTCACCGCCAGGTCGGGAATGGCAGCACGAGCGGCGGCGACCAGGTCGGCGAACTCGGCAGTGGTGTAGCGACGGTTCATGCGCTGCAAGGTGGCGTCACAACCGCTCTGCAGCGGCAGGTGCAGGTGCGGGCACAGGCGCGGATCCCGCCACAGGCTCAATGCCTCCGGCGGCAGGTCCCACGGCTCGATGGAAGATAGGCGGAGACGCGGCACGTCGGTTTCTGCCAAGATGCGTTTGACTAGGCTCCAAAGATCGGTATCCCCCACGCTGCCGCGATCGTGACCGTAGCTGCCGATGTGAACACCGGTGAGGACGATCTCTTTGTAACCGGCGGCCAGTCGGCTGCGAACCTCCTCCAAAATCTGATCGGCGGGGCGGCTGCGCTGAGGGCCTCGCGCTACGTGGATGATGCAATAAGTGCACGCATTGTCGCAGCCATCCTGGATTTTCACCAGGGCGCGGGTTCGCGGTCGTCGTTTCTCGCCGGTCCGGCTCGGTTTAGAAGCTTCCCCCAGCAACTCCGCCAGCCGTTCTTTGGCTTGATTGCCGACGACCTGGGCAACACCGGGCAGGGCGCGAAGGTCGGCGGGAGCAAGCTCGGCATAGCACCCTGTGACGATCAAAGAAGCGGTGGGGTTATCGCGGTGGAGGCGGCGCAACGCTTGGCGGGACTTGCGGGCAGCAACATGGGTGACGGCACAGGTGTTAAAGACGCACAGGTCGGCTTCCTTCGCCGTCGCAACGATCCGATGACCGGCACGGGCTAACTGCTCGGCCAAAGCATCCATCTCGTATCGGTTGAGTTTGCAACCCAAGCTGCTCAGATAAATGCGCATTGTTCTCATTCCCGGCGAACCGGATGCCTGTCCCATGGGCAAGGCCGGGAGCGACCGGATTCGCCTCTACCATTGTACCCCAAAGGACGATGGGTCGCAAAGTGGGGGTGCAAGTTGACCAAAGGTGGCGCGGGCATCTCCTTCCTACGCAGGGGACCGCCTGCGCGCCGGGGGGGAAACGCCCCCGGTTCGTTCGTGCCGGAGGATGGATCCTCTCTCGAAAATAATGCGGGCCGTCCACGAAGCGGGCGCGAATACACGAATGCACGAATACGCCCGGCCCGGTGGCAATCGCGGTTGGAACCGCCAAGACGCCAAGAGCGCGAAGGTCTTCTTTTTCTCCTTCCCTTTGCGCCTTTGCGGTTCAAATCTCCGGGACCGCTAAAGCAGGCCGTCCACGAAGCAGACGCGAATACACGAATGCACAAATACGCCCGGTCGCAGGCCCGAAAGGAGGGACTTGAGTCGCCACTTGCGCCGGGGATCGGTCTGCTCCCTCGAAATTGCCAGATGTGCGTAGAACAAAAGTGCTAAAAGAGGATTTGACATGGTTTGGGGCTTGTGATATACTAAAATAGGTTTCTTCCTGGTAGTGCTCTTCTCGTTGGGTTCCGTTGCCTACCTGCCGTTGGCCGGCTGGCGCGAAGGTGAGTCGAAACGGCAATGCAAAGCCTCAATATTCCTCGCCGTGTGTATTGGAAATAGCGACGATTGCCACAAGTTGCCGACGTGTGGCAGTTGTCGCTTTTTTACTTGACCGAGGGCATTTGTGAGAGGGCGGGAGGCACTCACCATCGTCAATGTAGAGGTGTTGGAGCGCGGCCCCACCGGCGTCCAGGTCCGCATCCTGGACGGGGACTTGGCCAACCGCGTAGGGTTCATCCGCCGCGCCGAGCTATCCTGGGACCAGCGACCGGGTGTGGAACCGCCCTGGCCTCAGGAGGGCGAACAGATCAAGGCCCGAGTCCTCGGCGGCGGGGGTGCCCGTTATGTCCGTCTGAGCCTGCGCCTGGGCGAGCCGTGGGAAGATGAACGGGTTGAGGAGCGGTTCGAGGTGGGCCAAGTGGTGCAGGGCCATGTCGTCCAACTCAGCCGCTATGGGGCCTTTGTGCAATTGGTGCCGGGGGTGAATGCCCTGGCCCGTACCGCTTCCATCCCCTTGCTAGCCCGGCAGAAAGTGGAGGATGTCCTGGCCGTGGGCGACGAGGTGCAAGCAGTCATCACCGAGATCAACCCCGCAAAGAAGCAGATCGAGATCAGCTTGACCGAACGGTTGCGGCAGATCAGCCTGCTACCGCCGGAGGAGCGTCGCGCTTTTCAGGTCGGCTTGTTCCAGGCTGTCCTTGCGGAGCAATCTGTTTCCCCCTCTTTCGTTGACGGAGGGGCAGGGGACCCAGTAGAGAGAGAATCACAGGAAAACCCCTTGGGGGTGGTGAACCGCCTTCTCGCAGAGGAAGGGGGGAAAAGGCAGGATCTACCCGAATTTTCTCTGGGAGAAGGACTGTATCCCCCCCTTGCCAAGCTGGAGCGAGTGTTGATCGTGGATGATGATTGGGCCGACCGGTGGCGATTGCGCAAGCGCATCGAGCAAGCCTTTGCCGTCGAGGTGGATGCCGTGGCCTCGGGACGGGATGCGCTGGAGCAATTGAACAGCGGCGTCGAATACGACCTGGCGTTGATAGATGTCAATTTGGGGGGAGAGGACCCGGTCGAGATCGCCGAAAAACTTCAGGCTGCCCAAGCGTTGCTGCTTGTGGTCTTTGTGAGCCGCGCGCCCCAGGCCGACACCCGATTGCCCGGCAAGTGCCTTTTTGTCTTGAAGGATCAAGATTTTCGCTCCATTGTACAATTCATCAAGCAGTTGCAGCAAGGGGAGGTGAAGCCGGACTCGGGAGCGAGCGAGGGGCGGCCGCCCCTGAGCACCGATGCCTTTGTCCGCCACTTGGGCATGGAGGCGTTCGCCCGGCGGTCCCTGGAAGAGACGCTCCGGCCGATGCTCCGTTCCTTGCGGCGGCAGACGCGGGTTTCTCACGCCTTTGTGTTTCAGGTGGATTCTGAAAGCCGGGAGGTCTCCATTGTGGCCCAGGACCCGCTCCTGTCGGTCAATGCCCAAAAATATCTCCTGGATAGGCTGTATTACAGCCCGGTGCAGAACGTCGCCGAGGACGAGGAACCCTACTACGAGACCGATACGCTCGTGCGCCGCCGCCACCCACGCTTCAGGCGGCTTTACAGGGTGCTCCCTTTCCGCTCCTGCCTGGGCCTGCCCTTGATCATTCCCGATGTGGAGGCCCGTTACGCCCTTTTCCTGTTCGATGAAAACCGCCCCCGCCTGGAGGTGGAAGACCTGAGCAATGCCCGGTTGGCGGTCCGTTTCCTGCAAGTGGCGTTGGAACGGGCGATCTTTTTTGAATTCATGCAGCGCTACGAAGCCCGGTACGCCCGTGGTGTGCTGATCGACAGCTTGATGCACGAACTGGGCGTCCAGATGGACGCCCTCAACGCCCAGATTGAAAGGCTCCCCGTTGCTTTGAAGAAAGCGCGGAAGCCGCTGCGATCCCCGGAGCGCGAGGAGGGCTTGCGCAAGCTCCAGGAGATCACGGAGCGTTTGCAAAAGAGCCAACGGGAAATGGGCAAATTGGTGGATGCCTATCTCAAAATCGCCCGTGCCCGCTGGCAGGATGTGGACGTGAACGATGTAGTGGAGCGGGTGCGGCTGCAGATGGGCAAAATGGCGGAGGAAGAAGGGGTCGTCATCCATGTCGAAGCGGGGGAGGTTCCTCCCGTCCGGGCCATCGCCTCGCGTTTGGAACAGGTCTTGTTGAACCTGATGTTGAACGCCATCCAACAGATCGCCCGCCAGAAAAAGATGATGGCAGAACTACCGAAAAAACGTCGGGACGACCATGTCCTCTTGCAAGGGGGGCAGATCATCATCCAGACGCGCTGTGTAGAAACGGACCCCGATTGTCCGGTCCAGATTCTGGTCATAGATACCGGCCCCGGCGTCCGCTATCCGGATCGGGAGCGGATCTTTCGCCTGGATACGACGAGTCGCAAGGAAGGTCACGGTTGGGAGATGTTCATCAGCCGCAACCTGACCGAAATGATGCACGGACGGCTGCGGCTGGTGGGCAGCCTGCGCTTCATCGGCGCTGCCTTTGCCGTCGAACTGCCGTCGTCCGCGCGACAGGAGGAACGCAATGGCGCATGATGGAATCCGGCTCTTGTTGATCGATGACGATGAGGAAAGCCGCGAGTCCCTGTGCGAGTACCTGCGGGAGGTTGCCGAATTTGAAGTGACGGCGTTCGCCACCGGCGAGGAGGCCCTGGATCACCTGGAATCGGCCTGGTCGAGTTACACCGCCGTTTTGTTGGACTATGTCCTCCAACCGGGTAAAATGCCCGGGCAGGAGGTCCTCAGGGCAATCCAAGATCGCTATCCCTACCTGCCGGTCATTGCTTTTACCGGCCTGGACCCGGAGCGGGGGGTGCAGGCTCTGGCGGAGGGGGCTTATCGCTACCTGGGCCGGCCCTTGAACCTGACCGAGATGGAGAACATTGTCCGCGCCCTGGTCGAACAGGAAGCCATCTTTCGCCGCATGGCCCATGAGGTGCGCCAGCTGTTGGGGGCCGATATGTGCATCGCCTGGCGGCTGGATCGCAAAGGGCGACGCCTGCGCATTGCAGCCTGGGATGGGGACCGGGACCTGGATGCCGAGTATCGGCGCACAACCTTTTTGGAGCTGGATGCCCCGGCGACGCAGAAACTTTTCCAGGAGAAAAAGCCGATCTTTGTGCGCGATGTCACGGGCCCCAGGTTGGCTCCGCATTATGCGCCCCGCGACTATGCCGAAAAGCAGGGATGGAAATCCTTGATCTCCACCCCTCTGGTGCGCCGGAAGCAGGTTATCGGCCTGGTGGATTGCTACAGCCGCCGGGAACTGGCCAGGAAAGACGCGGAACATTGGTTGCAGGAGATTTTGCCCGCCTTTGCCCGCCAGGCCGCCGAAGCCGCCTGGAATGCCGAGCTTTCAGATCGTTTGCAGGCGATCCAGGGGCTGAACGAGGTGCTGGCCGGAACCTTTGAGGAGGAGACCATCCTGGAGCAGATCCTGTCCAAAGGGATCGAACTGGTAGGGGCCGAAGCAGGTTGGGTGTTCCGCTTTGATGTGAACAAGGGGAAGTTGCTCCTCAAAAAGAGCATCGGCGTTGGAGAGGAGCAGGTCGGTAGGGAGTGGGAGCTGGGGGCAAGGCTTTGTGGTCACGTCGCCAGGAAAGGCGTTGCGGTCAACGTCCCCGATGTGATGGTGGCGGAGGAGGAGCATCAACGATTGGAGATCCCCGGCCTGGAGATCAGATCGGCCCTGGCCGTTCCTTTGCGGCGAGGGGAACAGAGCATCGGCGTCATGACGGTCACAAGTTCCTATCCCCGCGCCTTTGGCGGCGAGGATGTCGGCTTGCTTTCCTCCCTGGCTTCCCAGGCGGCGGTGGCCATCGGGCAGGCCGATGTGATCCGTCACTCGCAAGAGCTGGGACGATTGGCCCTGAGCGGGGATTTTGACGCTTTGGCCGCGTATGTGGTCGCGGCGGCCCGCGACCTGACCGGGGCGGATGTGATCCTGTGGACGATGGGCGAGGACGAAGGGGAACGGGGCGAGATGCTGCGCGTCCGGGCCTATCGGGGGGATTTTGAGGAAGGCTATCCTGAAAAAGCCGGAACGCCCATCGCGGATCTCCCCCCGGATCGCGCCGATGAACACCCCTCGATCCCTTCCCTGGCCCTGGCGCGGGGGAAGCCCCTCGTTCGCAAAGATATCTTTGACGAACGGGAAGCCCCTGATGAACCCCGGTTTCACAATCTGGACGCCGCCGAACGACACGGCTGGCGGGCGTTTATGGCCGTACCTTTGGTCACCCGTGGTGGGCTGCCGCTTGGGTCGCTCAGCTTTTATGGGCGGAAAACCGCCCAGTTCGGCGAAGCAGAACGGGACCTGATGGAAGCCTTTGCCGGGCAGATCTGCATCGCCTGGCAAAGCGCAGTACAACAGAGGATGCTGCGCCGGCTGAACGAGATAGGACAGAATCTATCGGTCGTTTCGGCATCCCTTGAAGAGGTGCTGACCCGGATCGCAGAACTGGCCCTGGAAGCGCTGGAGGCGGATACAGTCGACCTGTATCGATACGATCCGGAACAGGATAGGTTTGATCTACCCCCTATCGTGGCGGGCGAGCGACTGCAGCCGGAATTTGTCACCAAAGAGGTCTTTGCCGATGACGTGGTTGTTAGAACCGTCAAGTCGAAAGAGCCGATCTTTGCCTCCAATGCTCAGCAGCACTCCACTCTGGCCGCCGGGTGGGAGACTGATCGCAACGGCAGGCCGGAGCATCGTTTTGTCATCCGGGAAAAGATCCTCTCGTTAGCCGGAATCCCCTTGTTGATCGAGGGACAGGTGGTCGGTGTTCTGTTCGTGGGCTATCGCCGGAAACGGGACTTTGAAGCGGACGCCGAGTTAAAAGAGCGGATCCATGCCTTTGCTTATCAGGCGGCGATTGCCATCAACAATGCCCGGCAGGTGGCCAGCATCCAGGAGCGCAACCGGGTTATGGAGTACCTGTTGGACGTTGGGCCGAGGATCGGCAATTTGGTTTTTCCCAAAACAAAAGCGGAATTGAGCCGGATCGCGCTCTCCTTATGCGACCGGTTAAAGGCCGACAGCGTGGTGATCTATCCCTTTGATCTGCGCAGGGAAGATTTGTATTGGGATATGGACAATGTAGCCAGCTACGGATTGTGGTATCCTCTGACCTTGGCGGACAAACCACGGGAGAGAGGCTTGGCTGCACGTATTCGCGAGGATGGGGAAGTCGTGATCGGCAATATTGCCCATGAGAAGCCGCTGGAAGATTACAAGCCGCTGCAAGGTGAAAATGTTCGGGCATTTATGGGGGTTGCCCTCCGGCACAAGGGACAGGATGTGGGAGTTCTCTATGCCAATTTTAGAAAGCCGCACACCTTTTCCGAGCAAGACAA
>Ga0256914_1000134_pt1 | contig 69784 bp, 63 predicted proteins | sample HulkmetaG_FD_191571 | JGI IMG/M metagenome (GOLD analysis project Ga0256914, IMG submission 191571) | Hydrothermal chimney microbial communities from Main Endeavour vent field at the Juan de Fuca Ridge, Pacific Ocean - Hulk | ecosystem: Environmental > Aquatic > Marine > Hydrothermal vents ...
TCATCAGGCCCTTAAATATCGCACCCCTGATGAGGTCTATCAGCTGGATATGGCAGCATAGAAAACAGTGAAGGCGAACTTAAAACAGACCAATGACTGTACAAAAAATGGGTTCCACTTCACACTTCAGTGGAGTGATTGCAAATGGATGTAAAAGGATTTTTTGACATTGCAGGTTATGTGTTGGCATTTATTGGCTTTTTAGCCACTTTGTATAAAACGATAGAGGTATGGCTTAATCTGCGTAGTTTTAGCTGGGCAGAAGTAGATAAACTGACGAAGAAACTGGTCCGCCAGATGAGCAATGATATGTTTGTTCCACATGTAATTGTAGGAATTGGTCGCGGAGGTTCAATTCTGGGCGCTTTGTTGTCAGGGAATTTGCGGGTCCCGGACAAAAGGCGAAATATTCCTTTGTTAGGGGTGGATCGGATGTATGAGTGGCACGATGGGGAGCGGGTAGAAGTGGAGAATAAAATGATTGATTTTGCTCCCCTTAGAGGGAAAAAGGTGCTGTTGGTGGCTGGTGATGTTCTTACTGGTGGCACAATGAAATTCTTTCTCCATGAAATTGAGCAAGTAAACCCCGAGGAAGTGCGAACGGCTTGCTTAGTAAAAGGGGTTACCTCTGCATATCGCCCAGATTACTTTGGCAGGGAAATTACCGGAGATTTTCGTATGCCGTGGATGTACAAAGGGTATGGTTATGTTCGGGATTCGCGCAAGCCTAGTCGAGGCAAGAATTCTAGCAGGGCCTAACCCCGCGTTCAGCGGACGCGGCTTCGCCGCGTGTCAACGTCGGCGGTTTTTCGGGCAAAAATCATGCGCCAGCGATGGGTGTTGGACGGCGACTCCGCGCCGCCGCCGCCGTCGTTAGATGATTGGGTAAGACTGACCGGACTTTTGAACGGGATCTTTCATCGGCTTGAGGAGAAGAGGCAAGTGGGTTGGAAGGGCCTTGTGACTAGAATCCGCCTTTTCCAAAGTTCTCCCAAGCCTCCATGCCAAAGCAGACTGGAACAAGAAATTTCTGTTGTCGATGCCAGTGATGTTGGTAGAAGATTCTCGAGGGCTACGCTCATCTTGGAAAGATAAGGGTGTTGTTCAATAACAGGGCGCAAAAATAGCCGATGAGTCTTACCTGTCATTTCTGTGACTACAGCTTGAAGAAAGGCTGCGCTTTGACTCTTCCTTGCTCCATTCAAAGACTATAGGGGGTGTGGCCGGCATAAATTTTTCTCTAATAATTGGCAGAAAAGCCAATTTCAGAAAGAGAAACTTGTTGAAAGGTATTTCTCTATCATTTAGGTTAAAATAATAAGCAATTATGTGAAATTTTACACCTTAAGGCTTGCCAAATCATGTGGCAGACTGGTTGGCTCCTTATGAATGTAATCTTTTGTCTTATGGCAGTATCTTTCAGATAACGTCTTTAAAGGAGAAAAGCATGTTTAAACACATGAAATTGGTCTTGTTTGCTGCCTTTGTCATGGTTTCTTTTCTAAGTCAGACGCCGGTAAGTGCCTCAGGGAATGTTACGCAGGTTGAGCCAAAGGCAGACAAGATATTGAAACAGATGAGCAATTATCTTAAAAGTCAGCAACATTTCATTGCCCAGGCTGAGACTTCTTATGAATCCATCCTGGACTCTGGCCAGAAGATTACATACCTGAATCAGGTCAACATCTACTTGAAGCGTCCAGACAGGCTTTATGTCCGAAGGACCGGCATGATAAGAAACCAGGATATCTTTTACGACGGAAACACTCTCACTCTATACAGCAGAAACAAGCACATGTATGCAAGCGCAAAGGTGCCTCCAACCTTGGATCAGATGTTCGATTATGCCATTGATGAATTGCATCTGGTTGCCCCTGGCAGTGACCTCCTTTACTCAGACGTATATCAAGGTTTGATGTCAGACGTTATCTCTGGCATGTACATTGGAACCAACAAGGTGAATGGCATACTGTGTCATCATTTGGCATTCAGGGGCAAGGAGGTGGACTGGCAACTCTGGGTCGAGGCCGGCAACAGGCCCATCCCGAGAAAATATGTGATTACCTCAAAGTGGACGGCTGGTTCACCTGAGTACTCCTTGACGATTTTGTCATGGGATTCTGAAAAAGCGATCCCTGAGGGCAGATTCCATTTCGAGCCCAAGGAAGGAGATGTCAAGGTAGTATTTCTAAAACCAGACGAGATCAATGGAGCCAAGAAAAGGATAAGGGAGCTCAGGAAATGAAAGGCCTTGCAATATTCATTGTTTCAGTAGGACTATTTGGTGCAGTATCTGTGTTGGATTTCACCGATCCCGGCTCTTTGACGCGAGTGGGCCTGACTCAGGCCAAGGCCTATTACGGCACTGGACGGCGTATTGCCAGAAGAACTGCCAGGAGGACGGCTAGGAGGGTGGCACGCCGCCACAACTATTACAGGGCTCCAGCTGTATATGCTCCTCCGGTAGCTGCGGCAGGGCTTGCAGTAGGTGCCATAGTTGCGTCTCTGCCTTCTTCGTGCAGTTCTGTCTCAGTGAACGGCATCACTTACTATAATTGCGGTGGCACCTATTACCAGCCAGCCTATGATGGTCCCAATCTGGTATATGTGGTTGTGGAGCCTCCCCGTTAGGTTAAGGGCCTCAAAAGGCACTTTCGCCTCAAGAGTGGACCTCAGAGGTAGAGGCCTTTTCACGTCTCTTTTTCCCCCTCTTCATGTGAAACAGTCTGTCGTCTCTTTCCCTCATCAGCCAGTACACCAAGCCGAGGGATAAGAGCACGGCAGCCAGGGAAAAGATGGCTATGGGTTTTGTGGCCTTGAGGTCCAGGATGATCATCTTCCGGCTTATTGCCAGGATGGCTATTAGAAGAACCGTCTTCACTTGCACTATGCTTTCCTGGTCCACAATGACTTTCACTATGGAATGTTTGAATTCCAGGGCAATGAGTACGATCATGATCATGCCAAAAATGGCCTTGAAAGACTTGTGTTCCAAGGGATCAAAGCCATATTGCCAAAAGAGCACAAATATGTGAGATCCCAGTTTGTAAGTGGCACAGATGATTATTAACGCGACGAAGAAGGAAAGGATGAGGCATATGATCTTTTCGAACTTTTCGTAAAGATTTAGTAGCTTCCATTCTTCTGACAATTTCATTTCATTTCTCCCTGATAATTTTCTATTTGCCGTCAAGGGCCTTGACATATTCCTTGAATGCCTGAAGCAAACGGGATTTGGTATGTTTCAAAATGCTTTTGAATTCACCCGATTCAATAATTCTGCCTCCTTCGAGCACTATGACCTTTTTACAAAGGGTAAAGACTTCCAAGGGATCGTGGCTTACAAGGACTGTGGTGATATGGTGATCCGCTGTGAGTCTCTTTATTTTAGTGATGATACTGTTTTTTATCTCTATGTCCAGGCCGCTGAATGGTTCGTCCAGGAAGAGATAAGCCGGCCTGTAGGCCATTGCCCGGGCAAGTGCCAGCCTTTGCTGCTCGCCACCCGATAGTTCTCCTGGGTATCTGTGCGCCATTTCTGATATCCCGCACATGGAAAGGCTTTCCCTGGCCTGTCTCAATGGTTCTTCTCCTCTGCCAAGGCCCAGGGTGATGTTTTCCAGTGCTGTCAAATTGGGCCAAAGGGCAAGATCCTGAAAGACCATCGAGATCCTTCGCTTCCGGGCCTCTACCGTTATCTGGCTGCCCTGGGAGACAACCGTGCCATCCAGGTATATAATCCCGTCATCTGGGGGCTCCAGGCCAGCCATGAGCCGCAGGAGAGTCGATTTGCCGCTGCCAGAGGCTCCAAGTATCCCCCACCTCACACCAGGACATATGTGGCATGAGATGTCAGAAAGTACCGGTCTTGCTTTATATGTCTTCGAGATATTTTTTAATAGGAAGCCTGGTAGCTTTTCCATGTTTTCCCTCTGTTCCAGATGGCTGATATAGACGCAAGAAAGATGGTGGCCAGGGCCAGATACAGGGAGCACAACTGTGCGACCTGCCCCCTTGGAGCATTTGCCATTATGGTGAAGATTGCAAGAGGCAGGTTTTGTCCTCCAGGAGGGTGAATGAGGAGTACTGTTGCGACATCTGCCCCAGAAAGGAGGAAGACCAGCAAAAATCCTGTGAGCAATGTCTTACACGCAAGGGGCGACAGAACCTTGAATGAAAACCTTTTCAAGGATATGTCCTGGATTTCTGCAGCATAGGCCCATGAAGGCGGCAGGGAAGCAAAGTATCTTGCTGCAAGTAGAGCCGGCACGGGAAAGAGCCGGAACCCTTGTGCCATGCATACGGAGATAGGGCTTCTGAATATGAAATCGAGCCAAGGTGGTGCCTGGGCTGCCGAATATACGAACCCCAATGCGGTGAGGGATGGAGGCAGGGAGAAGATCACCAGCATAGCGCTCATGCCGATAGTCCTAGTCAGGTTGAACCTTCCCATGAAAAAGGCCAGTGCAAACCCGAGAAACAGTGCCACCAGTGCCGAGCCAGCAGAATAGAGGAGGCTGTAGGGCAATGTCCTTGAAAGGGTGCGTGCCAGCAAGGATACATCTGGCAAGGTGAAGGCTGGAAACAACAGGGCTCCACACGGGATGAGAACAAGCAGGACGCTGCAAAGGAGGCTGAACACAAAGGCAAGGGTCGACATTTTACCCTGAAAAGAAGGTTGAAGCCTTTTCGATGAGGAAGCAAGAAGTTCCATGGGTCTTTTACCTGAAACCAAGAGCACAAAAGACGCAAGCGCCAAGGTGGAGGCAGAAAGCATGACGCATTGTGCCGAGGCGAGCTTCATGTCGTACAGGGCGGAGAAACTAACTAATATTTCCGAGATTGCAGTTTTTAAGCCAAGGCCCATGGCAGGCCCAGGGCTTGCAAGCATGCCAAATGCCCCAAGGCAAGCCGCCACTGCTGCTGGAGGAAAGGCAAATCTTAGACAAAGCCAGAACAACCTCGTCTCTCCAGCAGTAAGCCTTACGGCTTCACATTGACTCGAAGTCAGAGTCTGACACGCAGAGACAGTGGAGGCTGCCACCAATGGGAGGGTCACCATAGCGGTGATAAAGACCAGGCAAACCGTTTTGTGCATGGAAATTAGCCTGAAATAAAAGGATAGGTTGTTGAAGCTCACCGACCAGAGAAGGGGAGGGACCATTATTGGGATGATGAACAAAAACAAAAAGAGCCTTTTTGCCCTATACTCGTAGAGGGAGAAGAAGACACCCTTGCAAAGCCCCAAGACGAGGGCAGCAGCAGCACCGGAAAAGCTGATGGCCAGGCTTTTAATGAGCAGGGGTAAGAATCCAGGGACATTTAATGTTGCCCAGGGAGCGTTTTCCCTTATGGCAAGAATGAGGGGTAGAGTGGGCAAAAGCGAGACGGCAATCACAAAGGAAAGGCCTGCCAGCCGCCATCTGCCAGGCCTTTCGAGAACGAGTACAGAAAGGCTCATGAATTCTTGTCAGTCCACTGTTTCAAAAAGCCCTTCATTATCCTTTCCAGTGTGATGGCAAGCTTTGAGTAGTCCACCTTCATGACCTTGATCTCCTGAATAGTGGGAAAGATTTCCGGGCCCTTTATTCCCGGCCTCAAGGGTATCTGGGCGGCCTGGCTTTCTGCCAGCATCTTTTCGGTCTCTGGACTCAACAGGAAATCGATGAACTTCATGGCCTGCTCCACATGTGGCGCTCCCTTGATGAGCACTGCACAGTTGGGTATGAGAAGGGTGCCCATTCCCTTTTGATCAGGGAATATAAAGCCTACTGGGCGGCCCTCTGCCACCGCAACGCTGACATCGTCTGAATCAGTCAGGCCCAGAAGACATCTTCCACTGGCGACACTTGCCTTGACATCCCCATTGGAAGCAAGGATCTTCCCGCCATTTCTGGCAAAATCCTCAAAGAACTTTTTTGCCTTCCGCCTTCCCAGGACTTGAAAGAGGGCTGCTGCGTGCATGGAAGTGGTTCCAAAGAGGGGATTGGCAATACATGCCCTGCCCTTGAATCGTTCAGCGTTCAGGTCGAAGATGGATAGAGGCTTTTGGTTCTCTGGGATGCGCTCCCGGTTGTAGATAATCATTCTTACCCGGGCAGAAAAACTTGTCCAATAGCCTTCAGGGTCCGACAACTGTGGGGGAAGGTCCGTGGCAGAAGGGGATTTGTAAGGTGCTGAGACACCCTTTTCCTTCAGGAGGGCAGCCCTCACAGGATCTCCACTCCAGAAGACATCAGCCACGGGCCGGTCCTTTTCTGCTATGAGCCTATTCAAAAGTCCGGTGCTTTTGGTCTCCTCTGTGTCAGTGACCAGTCTCACCTTGATGCCAGTGAGTTTTTCAAAGTGGTTGGCCACTGGCCGTGCAAAGAGGTCGTCAACAGAGGTATAGACAACGACTTCCTCCTTTTGTTTCCCACACCCTGGAAGAAACATAAGAGGCAGCAAGCAGAAAAGACATGCCCATATCTTTTTCCCAGAAAGTGTAAACAAGGTTTCTACTCCTTGATCCTTACCAAGAGGTCATCAAAGGAAGAGGCTGCGTCGGCCTTTGTCCACATGCCTACTCCTCCCTCGTCACCAAAGGTGGCATCTTTGACCTCCATCATCTTTTTCCCATTGACCCAACCAGATATGGTATTGTCTTTCGTGATGATTTTTATGGTGAACCATTGTCCCACCTTGATGCCCTTGACAGATGAGGTGGCAATCATGACCCTCCTGCCGTTTTTTACATAGTAGATCCTGAAATTGTCCTCCAAGGGATTGAGGCGTGCCACATAATAATTCATGCGATCCTTCACCCTCCAAATAGGGCCTCCACCCTGATCCATTTCACCACTGTCGGCACGCACCTTGACCTCTATCTCGCCATCCCTGAATCTGATGCGGTCACTCCAGCATAGATTGAACTGGTACCCAGAGGGTGACGGGATCTCGGTGATCTTGAGGATATTTGGTGAAGAAGGGGCCTTTGGGTCCTTCACCACCTTCCAGACAGCATCATGCTTGGCGTATCCCGTGGTTTCAACCTTGAATCCAAATGGCAGGTCCAACGACTTGTCAAAGTTTACCGTGACTTCTTTGTTCTCAGTGCCATAGAGAAGTTGACGTTCACTGCATATACCAAGAGATGGCAGGCAGGAAGACAGGAATAGAAAGATGAACAGTGCCGAAAGGGGCTGAAAAATGTTTCTGAAGGCCTTCATGTTCTTCTCCTTTTGCGCAAATTTGAAAGAGACTGGATCCTTAGGGATAAATTTCTCCAAAAACAACCTCCATAATCAAAAGAATAGTCCAAAGCCAAAGTTTGACCAAGTACAAAATTTATCTTTTTTGCCCTCTTGCTACAAGAGGTATGAGGTGGATAGGCCAAGGCAGACGAGGCCTTCAGGTTTTGTCTCGAAGATCCTTCAAGAACCTGATGCCATAAAGGATTGCCCCGGGCCTTAGTGAGAAAGGCGGCGTCCTTGCCATGTAATCAAAATAGGAGGTATGGAATTTTTCAAGGCATTCTGGTTCTTCTATGAGAATCAAGAAGACCAGCGCACCTGCCACTGTCCATCCAGCCCCAAGAAATGCCTGGAGAGAAGATATGATAAAGGCCAGCCCCAGTGGTATCAATATGAGACCGAGGTGTTGGGGATGCCTCATCGTTGCATAGATTCCCTTGGTTACGAGGACATCTGGCCAGATGCTCTTGTTCCCTGCACTATGCCCAAGCTTTTTGAGAGTCTTTCCTGCAACGATGTGAATAAGCAGGCCGTAAGACATGAGGATTGCACCAATCGTTCTGAATAAGGGGGTCAGTTTTGGAAGGAAGTGGGATGACGGCTGCCAAGGCCATAGGGCCAGGAACCAAAGGGCTGGCCAGTAGAAAAATTTCCAGATCTGGGATTTCATCTGCTATTGTTTGGAAGTTCTATGCGGAATATGGCAAGATGTCCCCTCTTTTCGAATGAAAGGTGTCCTCCAAGGCTCTTAACTATCCTGAACGAAAGGGGAAGGCCGATACTGGTGCCACCCTCTTCAATGGACTGAAAGAGCTTGGCCGGATCTTTGACGGATTTCTTCTCCATCAGATTTTCAAATTCGATATATATCCTTGGGCCATTAACGCCTGCTTTTACCGTAAGGCATCCACCGGGCTCAAGGGCTTCCACAGCATTTCGTATCAGATTGACAAAGACCTCGCACAAGGCATCTTTGTCGCTGGTGCATGTCTTTGGCAAATCCTGTATCAACAGCTTGACGGTGATCCTGCGGCCTTTCAGCTCCGGGGCCATGAGCAGAAGGCTCTGATCAAGTATCTTGGCCACAGGCTGTTGGCTGTTTCTGGACTGTCCAGGGCGGATATAACCATTTATAGATCTTACCAACCTTTCGAGCCTTCCAGATTCGGCCTCTATTATTTTTACCTCGGTGTTTGATGGCATAATTTTCCTGAGCCTTCTGGCAAAGCCCCCTATGGCTATTATGCTGTTTTTGATTTCGTGAGCTATTTCAGCGGCCATGGCACCAAGGTTCTTAAGCCTCTGATCCTTGAGGCTGCACTCTTCAAGCAAGACCCTGTCGGTTTCGTCTACGATCATGAAATGGACCAGCTTTCCATATGGAGGGGTTTCTTGCGTGGAGGCAAAATAGGGTTTGAACAGACAAAAAAGGATGGTTCCATCCTTGTGGATTATCCTGAAACGGTGTGTGGAATGGGGCTTTTCGTGTCCAGAAATCACACTCCTCAACCAGGCAAGGCATCTTTTGCGTTCTTGGGGTAGAAGAATAGAGACCAGCCCACATGACAGCTTTTCTATCTCGTCTGTGGTGTATCCCAAGATCTTGGGAAAGGCTTCATTGGCCCATGTGATCTTTAACTTCTCATTGAGACAGAGAAGAACCACGGGGATCTGGCTGGCAAGCGCATCGAACTGCAATTCTTTTGTACCAGGTTGATGGTAGGTGTGAGGTTCAAGGCTCGTGGCTGTAAGATTCAATTTGGCCCTCACATTGTTTATGTTGTCAAATGGTCAACGGGTCCTTGCCGGCTGAGACAATATGGCTGTCGGCTGATATGTGGCCCTTTGGAATGATCAACCACCGGCTAAAATGAAAATTAATTATCAGAGGGAAAAGGTCAAGTGACCATGGTTACAATTTGAAGGGAATTTATTGATTTTTTTGGGAAACAGTCTCTTGGATCACTTGTCTTTTTCTTGTTTTTCCAACATCTTGATCAATGCCTTGAGATCCTTGATTATGATTTTGCCCTTTTCCACCTCTACCAGGCTCATCCTTTTTAGCCTTTGGACCTGTCTGCTCACCACGACCCTCACGGAACCTATGAGGCTAGCAAGTTCTTCATGGGTCAGGTGATGGAGTACAGGGGTACCATGATCTCTTTGCAGGCTGGCGTTGCTGTGTCTTAAAAGGAGTTTCACAAGCCTTGTGCCAGTATCGCATATAGACAGATCGAATACTAGCTCTTCAAGTTCCACGAGTAGGCGGGCCATGTATAAAAGAAGCGCCTTTGAAATGGCTGGCTCTTTCATGGCCCAATCCCTCATGACCTCCAGAGGAATCTTAAGGCATGTCACTTCTCTTCCAAGGCATGAGTAAGACACCTTGTTTTTTCTCTCTCCAAGGAGTGTAAGGATATCAAAGCCGTCTCCAGGCTTCAGCACGAATACGCTCACCTTCCGTTCGCCTTCCTGGTTTGTGAGAAAGCCATGCACCATGCCCCTTGTGATTATGTAAAAATAGTCGTCTGTGACAAACCCACCATTTGAGGAGCGCTTTCTAAAGTGCGCCAGTTCCATTGCAGGCAGAAATTCTTCCTGGATCTTTCTGGCATCTACGCCATGGAATATGGAATAGTTTTTCAGTATATCGAGGATCTGCCGGTCGTGGGGTATGTCAGACATTTATCTCTTCATATTCTCAAACTGACGTATCGAGAGCCTTTAGCCCAGCTTGCTACTTATCTCTTTTCTGGCTGCCTCAAGGGCATCGGATATGCCTTGGGGCTTAGAGCCGCCTGCCTGGGCCATGTCAGGACGCCCTCCGCCACCGCCACCCACATATCCTGCAATCTTCTTGATTATCTCGCCAGCATGTACCTTTCCAGCAATGTCTTTTGTGGTCATGCAAAGGAGAAGGGCCTTGCCATCCTTGGACGATCCAAGTACTACTGCGGCAGATCCTGCCTTGTCCCTGATCCTGTCACCCATCTGCCTTAGAGTGGATGCGTCGATTCCAGGAACGGCAGCCGTCACCACCTTTACCCCACCTATCTCCTCTGCCTCAGAAAGGAGACGATCCAGATCAGGCAAGGCAGACTGAGTGAGTGTTCTCTTCAGCTCCCTTTCTAGTTCCTTTACCCTGGCATTGAGGCCTTCGATCCGTTTCAAGACCGCATTCGAGGGGCACTTCAATGTCTCGGCAATGGCCAGGAACTGATCTTCAAGCCCCTGGACCACATCCAACGCATATGCGCCAGTGACTGCCTCTATGCGCCTTATCCCAGAGGCCACACTCGATTCAGCGGTGATCTTGAAAAGCCCTATCTGTCCAGTACGGTTTAGATGGGTCCCACCGCAAAGCTCCATACTGAAACCCGGGATATTCACCACCCTTACCATGTGTCCATATTTTTCGCCGAAAAGTGCCACAGCACCCCTTTCCAGTGCCTCTTCCTGTGACAGGATTTCCGTATGGACAGGGATGTCGGCCCTGATCTTTTCGTTCACAATGGCCTCGATACGCTTTAATTCTGCTCTTGTGACACTCGACAGATGGGAAAAATCAAACCGGAGCCTTTCTGGTTCCACAAGGGAGCCGGCTTGGTTCACATGGGCACCAAGCACCTTTTTCAGTGCAGCATGGAGGAGATGTGTTGCCGTATGGTTTCTGGCTGTGTCGAGCCTCCTTCCCTCTTGGACAGTCAGGGTGACTTGCTCGTCTATCTCGATCTCACCTTTTTCCACCTCGACTATGTGTATGATGAGATCTCCCCTCTTCACCGTATCGAGCACCTGGGCCAGTCCATGCCGTCCCTTGATGGTGCCCCGGTCTCCGGCCTGGCCACCTGATTCTGCATAGAAAGGTGTCTGTTCTACCACCATTTCTCCCTTCCAACCCTTGGGGGCGGAAGAAAATTCTTGGCCTTTCTGTACCAAGGCCAAGACCCTGGAGGTGCCAAACGTGGATTCATAACCTATGAATTTGGTGCCTTTTCCTTCCTTCAGGAGTGTTCTGTATATCTCAGGAAGCCTTTCTGTGACCTCTTCCCTGGCAGCCCCCTTGGAGCGCGCTTTCTGTTCCTGGCGTCTCTTTTCGTAACCAGCGCGGTCATATCTCAACCCTTGTTCCTTGCAAACATCCCGGACCACATCCACAGGAAGGCCAAAAGTATCGTACAGCTTGAATACAAATTCCCCTTCTATGGTATCGCCACCTCTTTCCTTCATGTCCAGGATGTAATCCTCGAGCATCTTCAGCCCTGTCTCAAGGGTTTCGGCGAATCTTGTTTCTTCGTGCTCAAGCACTTGGCCTATGAAGGATCTGGCTTGGTCAAGGCCCTTGTACGCCTCCTTCATGTCTTCTATCACCTGAAAGGCCGCCTTTTTCATGAAAGGTTCCCTAAGGCCCAATACCCGGCCGTATCTCACTGCCCTTCTGATGATGCGCCGAAGCACATAGCCTCGGCCTTCATTGGATGGGATGACCCCATCTGCTATGAGAAAGGCACTGGCACGGGAATGGTCTGCAATGACCCGCATGGCGATATCTGTCACGTTTTCCGTTCCATAGTCGGTGCCGGAAAGTTCTTCCAGCACCTTCAAGATATTGGAAAAGAGATCCGTGTCATAATTGTTGAGTTTGCCTTGGCACACTGCGGCTATTCTCTCAAGCCCCATCCCTGTGTCGATACAAGGTTCAGGAAGCGGTGTCATGGTGCCATCCTTGTCCCTGAAAAATTGCATGAACACGAGATTCCAGATCTCGAGAAACCTGTCACAGTCGCATCCGACTTTGCAATCAGGCCTTTTGCATCCAATCTCTTTTCCCTGGTCTATGAGTATTTCAGAACAGGGGCCACAAGGGCCGGTATCACCCATGGCCCAGAAGTTGTCAGCCTCATCCAGCCTGACAACCCTCGAGGAGGATATACCAGTGAGCTTCGGCCAGAGTTCTGCAGCTTCATCGTCTTCCCTGAATACCGTGACCCAGAGCTTATCCACAGGAAGCCCGATCCTGTCCACCAGGAGTTCCCAGGCAAATTCGATGGCCTCCTTCTTGAAATAATCACCGAAGGAGAAATTGCCGAGCATCTCGAAGAATGTATGGTGCCTTGCGGTATAGCCCACGTTTTCCAGGTCGTTATGCTTGCCTCCAGCGCGCACGCATTTTTGGCATGAGGCAGCCCTCTTGTAAGGCCTGGTCTCTTCGCCGAGAAAGACCTTCTTGAACTGGACCATTCCGGCATTTGTAAATAGGAGGCTTGGGTCATCTGCAGGCACAAGGGATGAGCTTGGCACAATCTCGTGCCCCTTTTCCTTGAAGTAATCGAGAAAAAGCTGCCTAAGTTCTGCACCCTTGAGGTATTTCATGACACCTTTTCCTCCACGCCATCTTTATCAGAATCGTCTTGAGCCTGCTGTGGTGTCAATCCGTAGGCCTTGCGAACCTGTTCCTCAATCTCTGCAGTGAGTTCAGGGTTATCCTTCAGAAATGCCCTGACGTTTTCCCTGCCTTGGCCCAGGCGCTGATCCTTGTATGAGTACCATGCCCCGCTCTTATCTATTATGTCTACGGCAACAGCGAGATCAATGAGGGAACTTTCCCTTGATATGCCCTCTCCATAGTAGATGTCGAATTCTGCCTGTTTAAATGGTGGGGCGATCTTGTTTTTTACTACCTTGACCCTCGTCCTGTTTCCAATCACATCGGGTCCTTCCTTGAGGGCTGTCAACTTCCTGATGTCTAGTCTCATGGTGGAATAGAATTTTAGGGCATTGCCTCCTGTGGTGGTCTCTGGATTTCCATACATGACACCGATCTTCATGCGTATCTGATTGATGAAGACCAAGGCGGTGCTGCTCCTGTTGAGGTTGCCAGTGAGCTTTCTGAGTGCCTGGGACATGAGTCTTGCCTGGAGGCCCACATGGGAATCCCCCATGTCCCCTTCTATCTCCGCCTTTGGAACGAGGGCTGCAACAGAATCCACTACAATCAGGTCTACAGCGCCGCTTCTCACCAAGGCATCAACGATTTCGAGTGCCTGTTCTCCATAGTCAGGTTGAGACACGAGGAGATCGTCTGTGTTGACCCCAAGTTTTTTTGCATACAGAGGATCCATGGCATGCTCTGCGTCCACAAATGCTGCGATTCCGCCAAGTTTCTGTGCCTCTGCAATCATGTGGAGGGCAAGGGTGGTTTTACCTGAGGATTCAGGACCGAAGATCTCAACTATCCTGCCCCTTGGGATACCTCCTACACCAGTGGCCACGTCCACAGCAACAGAACCTGTGGGAATCACCTTGATGTCTTCAACGCCTCCTTTGTCTCCAAGACGCATTACAGAGCCCTTGCCAAACTGTTTCTGTATCTGGGAGAGGGCGATGGACAGCGCCTTCTCTTTATCCTTTTTTTCTATTTTGTTCATCAGCTCCTCCAGTGGCTGGTTGCATAGATAGGATTTATTATTAGTTCAGGCTGACCAAAAAGAAGAGTCACACCAGGATAAAACGCACTTTTACATATTGTACAGATTATAGCAACATCGTCTCTTTAGGGTGGTGAAAAACTTTTCTCTGAATGGCGATTGGGGTATATATCACCTATGCAGAAACGTTTTATTGTCGGAATAGATCTTGGCACCACGAATTCAGCCGTGGGGTTTATCGACCTTCATGACGCATCCCCTGGCTCCATTGAGATAAAGTCTTTCGATATTCTTCAGCTTGCAAGCCATGGCCGCCTGGAACGGCTCAAGACCCTGCCGTCCTTTCTGTATCTTCCAGGAGGCTACGAGTTTGAAAAGGGGGTTACCTCCCTTCCTTGGGACCAGGACAGGGATTACGCAGTTGGAACGTTTGCCAGAGACCAAGGCGCCCTCGTTCCTGGAAGACTTGTTTCTTCAGCCAAGAGCTGGCTTTGCCACGGAGGTGTGGATAGGGATGCTCCTATACTTCCCTGGGGCTCAACAGAAGAAGTGGAGAAGGTCTCCCCCATCACGGCCTCGGCTAGGTATCTTCAGCACATCCGCGAGGCTTGGGATTATACCATGAAGGCCCCCCTTGCCGAACAAGAGGTGGTGTTGACAGTGCCTGCTTCCTTTGACGAGGTTGCACGTGAACTCACCCTCAAAGCAGCCAGACATGCTGGTCTTGAAAACGTGACCCTACTGGAGGAGCCATTGGCTTCCTTTTATGCCTGGCTATCCCAGCATGAAGAGTCTTGGCAGGACTTTATCAAACCAGGTCAATGCCTACTGGTGTGCGATGTAGGGGGTGGCACTACGGATTTCACCCTGATCTCTTGTCAGGAAAACGAAGGAGGGCCTCGGCTCGAACGTGTGGCCGTTGGCAACCATCTGCTCCTTGGAGGGGACAATATCGATCTGTCCATTGCAGCCTTGGCTGAGAAAAAGATCTCTGGCGAGTTGGATACTGCCCGCTGGCAGATGCTCTTTCATCAGTGCAGGCAGGCCAAGGAGAGGCTTTTATCTGAAAACGGGCCTGAAAAGACAGCCGTGCGCCTTACTGGCCGTGGCAGGGCCCTGGTTGGTGAGACCTTGATCGTTGAGCTTTCCAGAAAGGAGGTTGAAAGGGCGATTATTGAAGGTTTTTTCCCTGAGGTGGATATCTCCAAGATTGGCAGTGAGCCTGTGAAGGAGGCAGGCCTCAGGGAGATGGGCCTTCCCTATGAATCGGACCCAGCGGTCACGAGGCATCTTGCAAGATTCATTTCAAGGCAGGGTCAAGGGAAGATGCCAGAGGTGATCCTGTTTAATGGCGGCACCTTGAAGCCTTTATCCATAAGACAAAGGATCTCGGGGGTGCTTTCCAGCTGGAGTGGCCGGGAAGTGGCCACCATGGAAAGCCGCTCTCTCGATCTTGCCATATCGGTTGGCGCAGTCTACTACGGCTTGGTCAGAAAGGGACTTGGGCTCAGGATAGGCGGTGGCATTCCCCGATCCTATTTCATAGGTATTGGGGCCAAAGAAGGGCAGGGCAAAGCTCAGAAGGCAGTATGCCTCATTGAAAGGGGAACTGAAGAAGGTCGCGAAGTAGAAGTGGAACGAGATTTCAAGGTGCTTACAAACAGGCCTGTAAAGTTTACCCTTTTTAGTTCTACTATCAGGCAGGGAGACCACATAGGTGATATAGTAGAACTCAACCAGGAAGATTTCGTAAGGCTGCCTCCACTCCAGACTGTATTGAAGTATGGCAAAAAGGCGGAACACAAGGCCATTCCTGTACGGGTTGGCTCCCAGGTGACAGCCATAGGGACCTTGGAGTTGTATTGCCGTTCTGTTTCGACTCCTCACAGGTGGCGCCTGCAATTCGATCTGAGGTCAGGAGAAAAGGAGAAGGGAGAAGGGCAATACCAGGTCGAAGGAGTAAGGGTCAAGCCGGCCAAGTCTGTGGATGAAAAGGAAAAGTCACTCACCAAGGACGACAAAGCCGCCCTGGAACAAGCAAGGCAGATCCTTGAGGCCTGCTTTTCAACTGATTCCAAGGACAAGGTGGTTGAGCCCAGGAACCTCTTGCAACTCATTGTGGAAGCAATGGGAATGGGCAAGGAACTTTGGAGGCTTCCTGTCTTAAGGGCATTGGCGGATATATTGATTGGGCTCAAGGAAGGCAGAAAAAAGAGCTTCATGCATGAAGCCCGCTGGTTCAACCTTACAGGTTATGCCATGAGGCCTGGTTCTGGGGAGGCCAGTGATCCTTGGAGGATAAAGGCCCTGTGGCCCCTCAATTTCGAAGGGCTTGTTTGGGTCAAGAAGCTGGAGTCAAGGCTTCAGTGGTGGATATTCTGGCGAAGAATCGCAGCGGGCTTGAGTTCAGGCCAGCAGGAACAACTGTTTTCCTCAATTGCTCCAGTTCTGGCACCAGAGCTCGTATCAAAGAAAAGGAGGCACAAGGCAAAGCAATACAAACCTGCAGTGGAAGAGTCGAGGCAGATGTGGCTTTTTGCCGCGAATCTTGAAAGGATTGCCATAGACAAGAAGGTGGCCCTTGGCAGGCAGGTGTTGAAGCTTTTGCCAAAGAGCCGTTTCCAGAGTGACCTTTTGTGGACACTCGGCAGGCTTGGCGCAAGGGTGCCGCTCTATGGGCCTGCCAACAAGGTGGTCCCGCAATCTGAGGTTTTCTCATGGATATCGGCCTTGAAGGAGATGGATATAAATGAGAGAAAGGCCCTAATAAATGCTGTTATCTCCATGGCAAGGCTTTGTGGAGACAGGGCAAGAGACCTTTCTGCCTCCCAGAGGGAAGATGTAAGGTTGTGGCTTGAGCTTCTTGGGGCAGAGCCAGAAAAGACCAGGCCTGTCGTTGAATTTCAGGAGGTGGAGGCCTCAGACAAGGATGCCGCCTTTGGCGAACATCTGCCAGAAGGCCTTATCTTAACGAGGGAACAAGGATAGTCATGAGGTTTTTTGCCTTCCTCTTTTTGATTCTCGGGATGTGGGCCCTTGTTGTAGGGTTTTCCATGGGGCTTGAGGGTTGGCAGGCCAGGAAGTGGCCTGTGGCCAAGGGCAGGATCATCGTGTCCAGGGTAAAGCAATGGCGTGCTCCTGGCAAAATCCGGATAGCAAGGCTTTGCCTCGACATGGATTATCTTTACATGGTTGAGAATAAGGTGTTTGAAGGGCACCGGTTGAATAGTGGATGGCGATGTTTTGCCTCTGAGGATCATATCAAAGAAGTGCTCAGGAGATATCCTTCTGGGAGAAAGGTAGGGGTGTTTTACAATCCCAAGAATCCAGACAAGAGTTTGCTTGAGCCTGGAATCAGCTGGTCTGTATTGTTACTGGTGGGCATTGGAATAATAAACCTGTCCATAGCGATTCCGCTCATAAGGTCTAGAAAAGAGTTTGGGAAAGGCCGTATCAAGTACAAATGATATCGTCAGCCTCCGTAGCTTTGCCAGAAGAGGCTTTGGACCAGTTCCCTCAAAAGCATCTCCTTCTTTTCTGGAAGTTGGTGAAACTGTATTCCATACAAAAAATGGAGTTTTTCCCTTTGGCACCATCTCACTATCCCAGAAAGTTTCAAAGGGAACCGGGCGTCTACGGTCATAGAAATTGATTGGCCTTGGTCCAGCCTTTTCTGGGTTTCAAGCTTGAGTCCTCCAGTGCTTATGTCTTGCACATAACCCTTGAAGAACGCACCTCCAGACTCGCAAAGGGCCTCGAGACAGAGGGGTAGCCTTTGAAGCCTTCTCTTTTCTGCATCTTTTTCAGGCAAGTTGGTTCACCATTTCCACGGATTATGAATACCTGGGTTGCAATTATCACCCATTTATTTTATTTCATTGCTTGCATGCCTTCCTTATATCTTCTTCGGATATTCTGGGAAGTATCTACACACTTGTAAGGGCTTAAAGCAGCCCTTTTTTAATGGCAAAAGGATGAACTGAAAATGCGTAATAAGATAAAAGAAATAATAGAAAGTATATATGAACGTCTTTCAGGCAAGGGAGTGCTCCCACAGTCGGAAATTCCCTCCGATCATATAATATCCATCCCAAAACAGGAAAAACACGGGGATTATGCCAGTAACTTCTGTATGGTTATGGCTTCAAAATTGAAATCTGCACCTAGAAAGATCGCAGAGAAGTTAAAGGCAGAACTGGTGAAAGAAGGCCTTTTTCAAAAGGTGGAAGTGGCAGGGCCAGGCTTCTTGAATTTCTTTCTTTCACCAGATTTCTGGCAGAATAACCTTCTGGACATCATAGAAAAGGGGGAGGGTTATGGAAAAAGCAATGCCGGCCAAGGCAGAAAGGTGCTTGTTGAATTTGTCAGTGCAAACCCCACAGGCCCTCTGCACGTAGGCCACGGGAGAGGGGCTGCCGTTGGGGACTCCCTCTGCAGGGTCATGGATATGGCTGGTTATGACGTGTCGAGCGAATACTACATAAACGATGTGGGAAATCAGATGCAAACCTTAGGTAGATCTGTATTTCTCAGGTATCAGGAGCATTTTGGAAAAGAGGTGGATTTCCCCCCGGAATGTTATCAGGGGGGTTACATAAAGGATATCGCCAGGCTCGTTGCCCAAGAATATGGAGACAGGTTTGTTGATGCAGAATTTTCAGAACATGCAGATCTTTTTATAAGTAAGGCGGTATCTGAAATATTTGGTGGCATCAGGAAGGATCTCGAAGATTTCAGGGTCCATTTTGATAACTGGTTCAGTGAGAAGACCCTTCATGAATCAGGCTTGGTGGAGAGGACCTTGGAGGAGCTTAAGGCTCAAGGAAAGATCTATGAAAAGGATGGGGCCTATTGGTTCAGGACATCTGACTACGGAGACGAGAAAGACAGAGTGGTGAAACGCTCAAATGGGGTGCTCACCTATTTCGCAGCAGATATAGCCTATCATAGGAACAAGTTTGAGCGAGGCTTTGAAAGGCTGGTGGATATATGGGGAGCAGATCACCACGGATACGTCCCCAGGGTCAAGGCAGCCCTGGCTGCCATGGACTTTGATCCAGAGGCATTGGATGTTCTCCTGGTCCAGTTAGTAAACCTGATCGAAGGCGGAAAGATCAAGGCCATGTCCACAAGGGCCGGCGAATTTGTCACCCTGAGGGAAGTCATCGATGATGTGGGCACCGATGCGGCCCGGTTCATTTTTCTGACACGCCGTTGTGACAGTCACCTGGATTTCGATCTGGATTTGGCCAAGAGCCAGAGCCAAGAAAACCCTGTATATTATGTTCAGTATGCCCATGCCCGGCTCGCAAGTGTCTTCCGTATGGCAGAGGAGAACAACGTGGCATTGGAGCCTCCTGGGCAAGTGGATTTATCATTGCTCAAGGACCCTGAAGAGATAAGGCTTCTAAAGCTTGTCGCAGCCTTCCCCGAGACAGTTGCCAGTAGTGCAACAGCCCTTGAGCCCCACAGGATAAGTTATTATCTGACAGAACTGGCAGGCCTGTTGCATAAGTATTATACTACACACAGGTTCATTGGAGATGACCCTGGGACGACACAGGCCCGCCTGCTCCTTGCAGCTGTTATTAAGACTGTTCTGAAAAATGGGCTGTATCTCCTGGGAGTAAACGCACCAGAAAAGATGTAGCAGGAATGTCTATTCCACAACTGTAAAAGGAAGAAACATGGCAGCCAAGAAAAATAAACCCAAACCTATACAATTTCAGATAGGCTGGCCAGGTCTGATTGCCATCGTAATCTCGACTGTATGCGTCCTGCTCTGGACCTTTGTCTTGGGTTTTTGGATGGGGCAGAAGGTATTCAATGGGAATGGGGTGTCAAGGCCCAAGACAACCGTGGTCAATCCCCAGGTGCCAATGGCAGAGATCCCCATGCAACAGGCCGAGAAACCAGGATCAGAAGGTGCCTTCTACGGCAATGAGACAAGCCTTTTTGATCAGAATGAAAAGGCCATCGAAGACCTCAAGGAAAGGCTGAAACAAGAAGAGCCGTTAAAAAAGCAAGGCGAGTCCATGCCCACAGAGGTTATAGGCACACCTGAAAAGGAAAAACAGCCAAAGACCAATATGAAGCCTTCCAAGGCCGAAAAGAAGGAGTCGGCAAAGAGAACTCTTCAGGATCAGCCCAAAAAGGCCAAGGCCCAGCTAAAGGTTGAGAAGGTAAATAACACCAAGAGGGAAGAACTCAAGCGATTTTTTTCCCTCCAGATAGCCTCTTACAAGGACAGAAACAAGGCACGCAAGGAAAGGGCGAGATGGGAAAAGAAGGGGTATTACGTACAGGTTAAAAAGGCTGATTTAGGCCGAAGGGGTATATGGTACAGGGTCCTTCTCGGAAAATACAAAAACCTCGACCAGGCAAAGAAGGCAGCTTCTAAGCTTGCATCTAAAGAAGGTATACGCTCATATGTGGTGAAAGGGGGTAAATGATACCATCACATTGCCTCCTCTTATGGCGTTGCGTATAAAAGGGCTTGGCTTTCCAGAAATAGTCTACTTGAGGCCTGATCCATTCAGATGAGAGTTTTCCCCCTTTGACTTTGGCCCTTTTCAATCCTATCTTAAACGCGGAAGGACTTTGGTGAACATTCAAGGACTCTGGATTGAAGCATCTGGGGCCTTTATACGATTCTATATACTAGGGATGAAGATACGAAAGGCCAAGATCAATGATGTAAAGCCTATCCATGAGCTCCTTTCTCATTTTGCTGAAAAAGGGCTTCTATTGCCTCGTTCCCTCAGCGATCTCTACGACCATCTCAGAGATTACAACGTCTTCGAGGACGAACAGGGCAGGATAGTAGGGGCAGCGGCCCTTAATGTGTCCTGGGAGGATTTGGCAGAGATCCGGTCTTTGGCAGTTGTCGAGGATTACCAGGCCCAGGGGCTTGGCAGAAGGCTTGTGGAGTACTGCCTTTCGGATGCCATCACCCTTGGGATATACAGGGTGTTTACCTTGACATATCAACCTGAATTTTTTAGGAAACTCGGGTTCAAAGAGGTGGACAAGGCGATCCTTCCCCACAAGATCTGGGCAGATTGTGTTCACTGTCCCAAATTCCCAAATTGTGACGAGACAGCGCTCCTGATAGATATGTATTAGTCAGGTCCTTTGTAGGGGTATGCCGGGATAATTCTTCCAGAAGTACGGATATTGATGAGGTTTTTTTAGGAAATGATAACAAACTTGCTGACAAAAGTATTTGGCACAAAACACGATAGAGAAATAAAGAAGATCAGGCCTATTGTTGACCAGATCAACAGGTTGGAGCCTGAAATAAAGAAATTGTCTGACGACGAATTAAAGGCCAAGACGCCCTATTTCAAGGAACAGTTGGACAATGGGCGTAGCCTGGATGATCTCCTCCCAGAGGCGTTTGCAGTCGTAAGGGAGACATCTAGGCGAGTGCTGGGCATGCGCCATTTTGATGTGCAGCTAATTGGAGGAGTGGTGCTACACCAGGGAAAGATAGCAGAGATGAAAACTGGTGAAGGAAAGACCCTGGTCGCCACCTTGCCAGTTTACCTCAATGCCCTTACGGGCAGGGGCGTCCACGTTGTTACTGTAAATGATTATCTGGCCACCAGGGATTCGGAATGGATGGGCAAGATATACAATTTCCTGGGCCTTGAAGTAGGCGTAATTGTCCACGGGCTGGATGAGAAAGAGCGAAAGGCCGCCTATTTCGCCGACGTGACCTACGGCACCAACAATGAATTTGGTTTTGATTTCCTCAGGGACAACATGAAATATGCCCTTGAGGATATGGTCCAACGGGATTTTCACTATGCCATAGTCGATGAAGTTGACAGCATCCTCATAGACGAAGCCAGAACGCCTCTTATAATTTCAGGCCCCTCTGATGAATCAACGGAACTCTACTATAAGGTGAACCAGATAATTCCTTTTTTGAAGAATGAGGAACATTACACCGTGGATGAAAAGGCCAGGACAGTGATGCTCACTGAAGAAGGGGTTGCAAAGTGTGAAAAGCTCCTTGGTGTAGAGAACCTGTACGATCCATCAAACACAGAGCTTTTGCATCATGTACAGCAGGCCCTAAAGGCCCATGTGCTCTTCAAGAGGGATGTCGACTATATAGTAAAGGATGGCCAGGTCATTATCGTGGACGAATTTACAGGCAGGATCATGCCAGGCAGACGCTATAGCGACGGGCTTCATCAGGCCCTTGAAGCCAAAGAAGGGGTGAAGATAGAGAGTGAAAACCAGACCCTGGCATCCATCACATTTCAGAATTTCTTCCGCATGTACGAAAAGCTGGCTGGCATGACAGGCACGGCCGATACCGAAGCGGCTGAATTCAAGAAGATATACGATCTTGACGTGGTGGTGATACCCACCCATAAGCCCATGATCAGGGTGGATCATCCGGATATGGTCTTTCGTACAGTGGATGAAAAATTCAAGGCAGCTGCAAAGGAGATTAGGCAGCTCCACAAGGAGGGGAGGCCGGTTCTCGTTGGTACCACGAGTGTGGAAAATTCAGAGAAGTTGTCTGCTCTCTTGAAGAAAATGGGTGTGCCCCATGAGGTGCTCAATGCCAAACACCACGAACGAGAGGCAGAGATCGTTGCGCATGCTGGAGAAAAGGGGAGGGTGACCATTGCCACCAACATGGCTGGTAGGGGTACGGATATCGTTCTCGGCGAAGGAGTGGCAGAACTTGGCGGCCTTCACATTCTCGGAACAGAACGGCATGAGTCCAGACGCATTGACAACCAGTTGAGGGGCCGTTCAGGACGCCAGGGGGACCCAGGTTCATCAAGGTTTTATCTCTCCCTGGAAGACGATCTTTTGCGAATTTTCGGGTCCGACAAGATTTCAGGCCTTATGGACAAGATGGGCATGAAGGAAGGAGAACCCATAGAGCACCAAATGCTGTCAAAGGCGATTGAGAATGCCCAGCGAAAGGTGGAGGCACACAACTTTGAGATAAGGAAACACCTGCTCGAATACGATGATGTCATGAACAAGCAGAGAGAGGTGGTCTACAGCCTCAGAAAGCAGATCATGGCAGGTGAAAATCTCAGGGATGAGATCTACACTTATATAGAAGAGGTTGCCGAGCGCCTTGCCAATACCCATGCAGATGAGAAGACTCCTCCAGAAGAGTGGAATTGGGAGAAGCTAAGAGAACTGCTAAGGGGCAGGTTTGCCACCAACTGGGACCATGAGGCATTCCAAGAGCTGCCATCTACTCCCCAGGAACTTAAGGAACTTATAGAGGCCAAACTCAAGGAGACCTACGAAAAACAGGTAGAACGATTTGGCCAAGAAGAGATGGTCATGGCTGAACGTTTTATTATGCTTCAGAATCTGGACAACCTGTGGAAGGATCATCTCCTTAGTATGGATCATCTCAGGGAGGGTATCGGACTTCGCGGTTATGGCCAGAAAGATCCCTTGAACGAATACAAGAAGGAAGGCTACGACATGTTTCTCGACATGGTGGACAGGTTTAGGGAGGAAACCGTTAGCATCATGCTCAGGATTCGTCCCATGAGGCCATCGGAAGTAGAGGAACTCGAGGAAAAACGTAGGCGCAAGCAGGAAAGGGATCTCCAGATGAGCCACGGAGGCGATGGACAGACAAGGCCCAAACCAGTGAGAAGAAAGCAGAAGAAGGTTGGCAGAAATGAGCCTTGTCCATGTGGAAGTGGTAAGAAATACAAGAAATGCTGCGGGAGGAGATAGTGAAGGTTCATGGTTTCAAAGCCGCAGCAGCAAAGGCTGGCATCAAGTATGACAACAGGTTGGACTTGGGTCTCATAGTTACTGACAGGCCATCGGTGACTTCTGCAGTGTTTACGAGAAATCTGGTTAAGGCTGCTCCTGTTCTGGATTCTATGGCTTTGCTCAAGGACAGGAAAAGATTCAGAGCCATTGTGGCAAATAGTGGTAACGCCAATGCATGTACAGGTCCAAGAGGCCTTGAAGATTGCAAGACCATACGCAAAGAGGTGGCGAGCCGGATAGGATGTAGCCCAGGGGAGGTCCTGGTATGTTCTACAGGCGTCATAGGGGCCTATCTTCCTATGGACAAGTACATCGCCGGGATAGATCAGGCGGCAGAAAGGCTTTCAAACAGCGGCCTTGGAGAAGTTGCCCAGGCTATACTCACTACAGATACCAGGCCAAAGACTGCATCTGTGACGATTTCTGCGGATGGCTATGACATATGTCTTGCAGGCATGGCAAAGGGTGCAGGAATGATAGCTCCGTCCATGGGTCCACCCCAGGCCACCATGCTTTCTTTTGTATGTTGCAATGCAGCTGTTTCACCGCGGTTTTGGCAGTCGGTCTTACAAGACGCTGTCGAGCTCTCCTTTAACCGTATCACCGTAGATGGTGACATGAGCACCAATGATACAGTTATCGCCATGGCATCTGGCAGAGCTGAAAATCCTGTGGTGGATGGCAGTAGCGTCATGGCCACTAGGCTTCGGGATGCCATGACGAAGCTCCTCATGGACCTGGCAAAGCAGATAGTGAGTGATGGCGAAGGGGCCACAAAATGCGTGGAAGTGTGGGTAAGAGGTGCCAAGGACAGTCGTGATGCTGAATTGGCGGCAAGGGCCATTTCTGAATCCAGCCTGGTAAAGACTGCATTTTTTGGCCAGGATCCCAACTGGGGCAGGATACTGGCTGCAGCAGGGCGGTCAGGAGCGGATTTCGATCCAAACATGGCGAGCATTTCAATTGGTCTTTGCCAGATCGTAGACAAAGGCCTGCCAGTTGGAGCTGACGCAGAGGCTGAAGCAGCAAAAATGATGAAGCAAAGGGAATTTTCTGTAGTGGTGGATCTCTCTGCAGGTTCTTCTGATTTCAAGATCCTGACATGCGATCTGTCAGATGAATACGTTCATATAAATGCGGACTACCGCACATGAAGGAGTCGGCCTTAGCCCATCTGATGGCAGGGCCTTGCAAACCTTTGAATAGTATGCCAGACAGTATAGATGGCAAGATAGGTTGTCTGCTATTCAGTGAAAGAGGCCAGGTTTATTTTCAGAATGGATGAGATGGCCATGGGGACTTGACTTTCATGTATAGAGGCAGTGGTCCTGGACAGGAAATGATTTGAAGTTTTTGGTTGATCAAGTCCTCTTCTATGCCTTTTTGTCAAAAAGGATGCCCAACATTTCATCCATCTTTTCAGCAAGTTTTCTCAAGGTTTCTGGCGGTATTTCTCTTACAACATCTCCAGAGTCTTTATCAACGATCTCTATGTAGGACTGGCCTGTTTCCTGGTCTTTGTTGAATTTGAGCTCCACATTGTTTATGAGGTTGAATTCATCCTGCAGGGTCTTCAGTATGGGATCGCTCTTCCCTGCCCTTTCATCCCCGCCTTCTTTTCCTTTGAGGGCAGCCTCCTGTCTGTTTAGCTGGATGACATTGTTGCCCTGTCTGTCTTGCTGGGCCTTGGTCTGGGCCTTTGTGCTGTTAATGGTCAGGACGGATCTTCCTGGATCAAGTCCTGAGGTGTTTGATATGGTATATGCAATTTCACTTGTCATGGCTGAACTCCATAAAGTCGGTGGCTTTCATTATGATATTTGTTGAGGGCCACTTTCTTGGTTTGAAACACACTCAATTCCTTTTGAATACTGGTCTTTTTCTCCTCGGCAAGTTCCATCAAAAGCCGTTCTTCTTTTGCTATGTATTTTAGAAGCTGTATGGTTTCAGAAAGCCTGCTCCTATCTGGTTCGCTTTCCTGGAGTCTTTCAATAAGCATCATCCTTTCAGACATGTACTTGGGGAGACGTTCAAATTCTCCTGATTCCAAAAGGTCTCGAATCTTTTCCAGCACCTGTTTCAACATGTGGCATAGATGAATCATTTCTGTGATCTCCTCTATTATCAGCCAGCTACCTGTAATGGCCTCGGCCTAGCCTGCTGTATCTGGCCTGTGGGGATCACCGGCTGTGGCTTCTCGTCATTGCATTCTATGAGCTGTGACCATCCGTCCATTACTGGCCTGATTACAGCCTTGACGCCTTTCAGCCTGTCTACACTATTTTCCAGATTGGCCATAAGGAGCTCCCTTACGATGAAATCGTAGAGTAGATAGAGATTTTCAGAGATCTCTTCACCTTTTTCCATGTCAAGGGATGCCTGAAGCTCGCCAGCTATGGCAATGGCCCTGCTAATCTTTTCCCCTTTTCTCGCAATCTGATTTTTCTTTATGGCCTGTTCCGCATCGTTGATGCAGGAGTAAAGGCCCTTAAAGAGCCGGTCCACAATCTCAGCTGGAGTAAGGGTTAAAAAGTCTGTTTTTTGATATTTAAAGTATCCTGCCTTGGCATTTGCATACATGGCTGGTCTTTTCTCCTATTTCTTTTTGGATATGTAAGAATTCAAGTTGCTAAGAGAGCTTAACTGCTGATCAAGTTGACCCGAGGTCTGCTGAAATTGCATCATGAGTGTTTCGAGGGTTTCAAATTGATGCCTCAGGTTTGCCTCCCTTTTTTCAAGGCGAACATTTATCTCGTCTATCCTGTCTTCAATGTCATCAATGGAATCTTGAAGCCCGTCGGTTTTGGCCGACAAGATTCCTGTGGAACTCTTTAGATATCCATCCAAAAAATCATCCAACTTGATTGCAATACCTTTGTTGTCCGTCTCATCCGAAGTAAAAAAGGCTGCAACGTCATCTGGATGTGCCTCCATGGCCTCATTGAGTTTTTCTGTATCGAGGCTCAGGTGCCCGCTATCGTCTATTTCAATCCCTAACTTACTGAGACTGTTGACAGAGGAATCTACTCCATCAACGGTTTCATAGAGCATCTTTGAAAGCCCGATGCTTATCCTGCTGACACTGCTGTCTCCCAGGAGAGTGCCGCCTTCCTGGGTTACGGCATTGTATCCTGTCTGCTCGTGAAGGGTGTCCACAAGCGCATTATAATTTTTGACAAAGTCGCTAAGCTTACTACTTATTCCACCATAACTTTTGGAACTTGATACAGTAACGGTCTTCGTATCATCTGCGTTCTTGAGGTTGATGGTCATACCGTCGATAAGATCATCTATCTCATTTGTTGACCTTTCCACTGCAATGCCATTTATAGAAAGTTGAGCATTAGAAGCAGTGCTGGTCTCGGTTAGAGTGTGTGCAGTAGGATCTGTATATAGGGCTGAAAGGCCTGTAGAGTCATCGTTGTTTCCGTCAGCATCTTCCATGGACAGGGTGATGGTATTATCAGCGCCTGTTTCCTGGCTCTGAAGAGTCAGATAGTAGTTGCCAGTGCCGTCATTTATCACTCCTGCGGTCACACCGGCGTCGGCGTCGTTTATGGCCTTGGCAATTCCTGCCAACGTGTTGTTCTCATCGTTTATCTCTATGTCTACGGCATCACTACTTCCAACTTGAATGGTCAAAGTCCCTGTGCCAACGGCGACATCTGAACCCGTAAAGGCAGCACTTCTTAGCTGCTGGGCCGAAGCCAATTTGGAAACAGTAATGGAATATGTGCCAGGCTGTACGTCATCACCTGCCTTAACAGTGAGTATGTCTGGGTCACTGGATGTGGCATTGTACGAGAGAAAATCATCCGAGTTTTTCAAGGATTCGACGGATGTTTGCAGGTCTGACATGGCGCTTTTTACAAGTCCTAAGGCGGTAATTTTTGCCTGGTAACCAGCCTCCTTGTTTTGAAGCTGCACTATGGGGCGCCTTTCCAGATCCATGAGTTGAGAGATGATGGAATCTGTGTCAAGGCCTGACATGAGTCCGGATACGCCTATGCCCATGATTAATCCTCTTTGATATGAGATATTTTTGGAAATGAGACGGTCTAAGCCGTCTCATTTCCAGTTCTGGTCACTATTAGCCTTGGAGCAGAGTCAATGCTGCCTGAGGCACGGTATTGGCCTGTGCAAGCATAGCTGTGCCAGCCTGCTGCAGGATCTGTGCCTTGGTGAGATTTGCTGTTTCTGCTGCGAAATCTGCGTCCAGGATACGGGATTTGGCTGCAGAGATATTCTCAGAAACATTCATCAGGTTCGAGATGGTTGACTCAAAGCGGTTCTGGATGGCACCAAGGTCTGCCCTGGAGTTATCGATAAATTGCAGTGCGCCGTCTATTACAGAAATTGCATTGTTGGCACCTGCCTGGGTCCCGATGTCAATAGAACCTACTGCGCTCAGGCTACTGGCATTGGCGGTTGTAGCAGTGAAAAGTGCTCCAGCAGCATCGGATGTGACTGTGAAGCTTTCGGCTGATTCAAAGGTGATGGTTCCACCTATTGTGGTGCTGTCTGTGTTATCTGCAGCTGCGCCTGTGATTGTCACAGCGCTTCCTGCGTTGGAGCCGTCGGCCTTGAGGCCCTGGACAGTAACGTCTATGTCGTCGCCGCCAGCATCTTCGCCCCAGTCCTCGATCTTGATGTCGTAACCTTCTGAACTTGTAAGTGTCAGTTCTCCACCATTTGCCTCAGCTGTGATGCCAGTGGTGCTCGCCACCTTGTTGATGGCGTCTGCAAGGCCAGTGAGGTCACTGGTTGATGCCACATTGACGGAGATTGTGGCCGCAGTTGAATTCTTGCCGTAGAGCTTGAATGCTACCGTGCCAGTGGTGCTGACAGAGCTGAGTTTTGCCATGGTGACGGCCTTGGCCGATACACCACTGTCTTTTGTGGTGGCATTTATGCCTTCTGCAATGGATTTGGCAGTTTCATTGGCTGATACGTCATATGTGGCTGTACCCAAGGAACCAACGATTGTTAGGTCCTCGCCGCCGGCAACGCCATTTCCAGGTGCTGTGTCGGCTGCAGCTGTGGCCTGATTGATCGTGCCGTTTACACTTACCGTATTGTTACCTATGTCAGAGGCCTTTGTGCTGCCAATGGAAAAGGAGATATACTGATTTTCGTTTGCTCCGACGTGGAATTTGGCAGCAGTGAAGGTGCCGTTCAGCAAGGTCTTTCCGTTGAATGCCGTGGTATTGGCGATCCTGTCGATTTCAGCCTGAAGCTGAGTAATTTCCTTCTGGAGGTTGGATCTATCTGTTGCGGTGTTGGTGTCATTGGCCGACTGGACTGCAAGCTCACGCATACGCTGCAAGATGTTTGTTGTTTCCTGCATGGCGCCTTCTGCAGTCTGGGCGAGAGAGATACCGTCATTGGCATTCCTGACCGCCTGATTGAGGCCACGAACCTGTGCATTCATGCGGTCTGAAATAGCAAGACCTGCTGCATCGTCTTTTGCGCTGTTGATCCTAAGTCCTGAAGAAAGTCTCTGAAGTGATCTGCTAAGAAGTTTGCCCGTGCCTACGAGGTTTCTCTGGGCGTTGATGGAAGAGATATTGGTATTAACAACAATAGCCATGATTGATTCCTCCTTGAATCATTGATTTTTTGCAGGCCTTCCTGCCTGCTTCATAAATTTTTTTTGTTTTCGGCTGCGAGTCTTTCTTAGTTGGTATTGATCCCCCCTTTCTGACTCTGTTATTTGCCTTAACTCTTGTTTTCCTATTCGGCAGCAGTAAGAGTCAGCATTAAAAAGGGGTCAACTGGCTGAAAATATTCAGAATAAATGTTTTTTTGCGGAAAAAACGGGGGTTCTTCGGGCTATGAGTATCTAAGGCCGATACCCAAATGCCCCTTGTTCTGGAGGTAGCGACTTGTTTGTGCAGCTATACAGTAAAGGAGCATAAACAAGAAGCGGTCAACCTATGATGAAAGCCATTTTGCTTTGAAGGGGTCACAACTCTCTTGCCGCTATGATTTCTTCGATCTTATCGAGGATCCTTTCAGAGACTTCCGCCTTGTCCATCATGGGAAGCTCTTCTACGTTTTCTTCCTGGTCGATCATGAGCACTCTGTTTGTGTCCACGTCAAAACCTGCTCCAGGCTGGGTTATGTCATTGGCTATTATCAGATCTAGGTTCTTTTTCCTGAGCTTGGCAAAGGCGTTTTCCACAAGATCCTGGCTTTCGGCACAAAAGCCCACCAGAATCTGGTTGCTCCCTTTCTTCTTGCCAAGCTCCATTAGTATGTCTGTGGTTGGAGTAAGTCTTACATCCAGCTCCTTCCCGGTTTTTTTTAACTTGTGCGGGTGGACCGTTAACGGCGTATAATCTGATACCGCTGCCGCCATGATTATAACATCCATTTCAGGTGCCAGTGAAAAGACAGCCTCGGCCATCTCCCTGGCAGTTTCCACCTTTTTTACCATTACGTCTATGGGGTCTCTGAGTGAAACAGGGCCTGAGACAAGGTTAGTATTGGCGTCCCTTAAACTTGCTGCTTCAGCAAGCCTGAAACCCATCTTGCCAGATGATCTGTTTGAGATGAATCTTACAGGATCCAGGTGTTCCCTTGTTGGCCCAGCAGTTATCAAAATATTTTTCTTACCGAGTGTCTTTGGCCAAAGGGCCTTTTTGATATGATGCAAGATCTTGTCCCAATGGGGCAATCTGCCTTTTCCCCTTGCACCACAGACCACTATGCCCGTATCAGGCTCCACGATTGTCACACCTCTTTCTTTTAGGAGTTCAAGGTTAGCCTGGGTGGCCTGATTGCCGTACATGTCTGGATTCATGGATGGAAATATGACCACCGGGCCCTTAAAGGAGAGGAGAAGGGTGCTAAGGAGATCATCCGCCAATCCGTGGGCAAATTTTGCTATGATGTCAGCAGTTGCTGGAAGTACCACGAGAAGCTCTGCCTTTTTTGCAAGGCTTATATGGGGTATTTCATGACACTGATCAATATCGAACAGATGACTCTGGGCCTTTTGGCCAGAAAGGGCTGAAAAGGTGATTTCTGTGACGAACCGGCTAGCATTTTTCGTCAGCACTGTTTGGACCTCTGCGCCCTCCCTCGACAGTCTTCTCACATATTCCGCAGCCTTGAAACAGGCGATTCCGCCAGTTACGCCAAACAGTATCTTCTTCCCTGATAGTGGCTTGAAGACAGGGCCGCGTCTGTCAGTATCTGTGTTTTGGTTCACTGTGTCCTCCAGATTCAATCAAGGGTTCTGCCATCCAGATCTCCACCTTTGTATATCCAAAACTGGTTCTAAAGTAGGTGATGAGACATTGTCCATTGCCCTCCTTGCTGAATGCCATGAGGCCCTTTCCTGCGCTCAAGGAGCTGACGAAATTCCACCCTCGTTCTGGCAATGCATCGAGAAAATAATTTTTTACCGCCATGGGCGACAACCGCCCTGTCAAGGTGATGAGACCTCCTTGGTACCCAGGTGAGGCGATGATGACGCTCTCTTTTTCCTGTATCTCTAACTCAGGGGGGATTGGAAGGTCTGGGAAGACAAGTGTCACAGCCTTTTTGTCCAGTTCGGGTGATGAAGAGGTAGCAGGCGCCATGCTACCGGCGCAGGAATATATGCCGAAAAGGACGAAGGGCAAGAACAAGAGTTTCCATTTGCTGAGCTTTTCGTAGATAGTCATTTCTTGAACACCACCAATTCCCCGAGGGGCTTTCTTTGCGATTTTTGATCTGTCCTGGCAGGATGGCCAAGGGCCACTACTGCCATGAGTTCAAGGGATTGGGGAAGGCCAAGAAGATTTCTCACCTGGTCTGCGTTCTTGAGAATTTCTCCAAGCCACACAGCACCCAGTCCCAGGCTGTGTGCCGCAAGGAGCATGTTTTGGATACACGCCCCCATTGCCTGATGGTCCTTTACAGGGTGGTACATGGCATCCTTGTCAATGAATACTGGTAACAGGCAGGGTGCAGCTTCTATGACCTTACTGTATTTTGTCAGTGGTTCAAATTGTCTCTTGAGATCTGTATCGGTGACGATTGCAAAACGCCACGGCTGGTTGTTGAGCCCAGAGGGCGCCCAGCTTCCAGCCCGTAAGATCTCCTCAATTAGGGCAGGCTCAACAGGCTCTTTCGTGAAATGCCTGATGCTTCTGCGGTTGTAAAGGGCTTCAAGGACAGGATTCATTATCTCCATGGCCTCCTCATTACTTTGTGATTATAGGTCATTTTTTGTATCTAATTTGGCTATGTGGTCAATTCCAAGCACTAAGAAGCACCGGGACCTTCAAATACGTCAACGTTTACGAGGATGTAGCCAAAAATTTCATGGTCTTTCAGGCATTGAAAGTGCATTAATCATTATACATCTTATGAAACATGTGATAAATAAAAAGCAATAACGAAGATTATTTCACAAATGCCAGCATGTGAAGGGTAGGGTATTAGATCCAAACAGATATTTTCAAGTCAGGGGGCTGAATCTTCTAATGTTTATTGATGGTGGCAGTGCCTACTTCAGGCCATGAAATTTTAGTTTTTAGTGGGCCATTACGAAGTATGCAAGAGTAAACCTTTTTTACGGTTTCTGATTTTTTCAAAGAAGAGGCCAGTATGTATCGTAAAAACAAGGTGTTTAAGTCTTCGGTGTCGAGCAGTTATGTATTCCGGTTTCTCTATCCATCATGGGGCAGGAATACCGGGATATCAGAGGCAGAATCCAAATTCCAGGTTCAATTAAAGGTGCTTTCTGCTGCTATTACCTTGCTCTTTCTTTCAGGTATCCTGTGTATCTCAACCCTTTCCTTTGCGGACAGTCAGGCGACAGAAGGACTTTTCTCCATGAGCCTTGAAGAGCTTATGAATTTAAAGGTTACTTCTGCATTTAAGAAACCCCAAAGTATCAAAAATACTCCTGCCGCTGTCTTCGTAATTACCCAGGAGGACATAAGGCGATCTGGAGCAACGTCTATTCCAGAGGTACTGAGAATGGTCCCTGGTGTGAATGTAGCAAAGATAGATAATGGCAACTGGGCCGTTTCCATCAGGGGGTTTAATGGCATATTCTCCGACAAATTACTGGTTCTCATGGACGGCAGGACCTTGTATGACCCGCTCTTTTCTGGGGTGTTCTGGGATGTACAGGACACCATGCTTGAAGATATAGAGAGGATAGAGGTCATAAGAGGGCCTGGAGCCAGTAGCTGGGGTACCAATGCAGTAAATGGCGTAATCAACATAATCACCAAAGACGCTTGGTCCACCAAGGGTGGTTTGATATCTGCTGGAGCAGGAAGCTTGGAGCGTGGTTTTGGATCAGCAAGATATGGCTTCAGCATAGGAGACGTGGGCGCGGTGCGGTTTTATGCCAAGGCATTTGAGAGGGGGCCACAAGATACGTCAAAGGGTGCCAGCGCTTGGGACGACTGGAGAATGATCCGATCAGGCTTCCATTCAGACTGGAGATTTACGAGCAAGGATTCGGCAACCTTGCAAGGGGACATCTATAGCGGCGACGGCACTAGCCATGTGCTCGGATATGACGACAACTTCTATCTTCGTGATATATGGGAGACAGGGCTTCCTGTATCTGGAGGCAACGTGCTGGGGCGGTGGGTCCATTCTCTCCATGGAGAAAGTGAGCTTTCCTTCCAGTTCTATTATGACCACACTGACAGAAAGTTTTCCGAGATGGGCGCTGAGACCAGAGATACATTGGATTTTGAATTTCAGCACCGCTTTAACCTTCTGAGTTTCAACGACTTTCAATGGGGCGCATCCTACAGGCACACCTGGGACGATATCCCTATCAAACATGGTGACCACATGGGTGCCTTTGTGCCTAGGACACGAAAAGATGACCTTTTCAGCCTCTTTCTACAGGATGAAATGGGTTTTATGGATGACAAGCTCCGTTTTCTCTTTGGCATTCGTCTGGATCATAACAATTACACAGGGATGGAGGTTGAGCCCACCGCCAGGGTCATTTACAGCCTTACATCCCATCAAAACGTCTGGGCTGCGCTTTCAAGGGCAGTGAGGATCCCAAGCCGTTACAACAGGGATGCCATCTGGATACTTGGAACAAGGAGAAGCCGCGACTGGCAAAGGCCTGTTATAATGGCGTATTATGGCAATGACGATTATGGCAGCGAAGAGTTGTGGTCTGCTGAGACGGGTTACAGATGGACTGCCTGTAAAAGGCTTTCATTCGATTTGACTGCATTCGCATACTTTTATGACGATCTCTTTTCAGCCAGCCCTGGTCAAATATTCGAACATTTTGGCATGGCGGTTCAGCCCATACTCCCAGGAAATCACGGAAAGGCGAACAATTTTGGGGTGGAGCTTACCGGCAACTTCAAACCCTTTGAATGGTGGCGCTTGGAAGTGTCCTATTCTTATCTGAATACCAATTACTGGGTGGATCGGAGAAACAGGGAAAATACAGGGCTTATCGCCATAGACATGGAGGCCCCTGAACATCAGGTCTCCTTGAGGTCCAATATGAACATCAACAGGGAGCTGGAGCTTGACGTATGGCTCAGATATGTGTCAAGCCTGGACCGTTTGGAAGTTCCCTCCTATACCGGCCTGGACATAAGGCTTGGCTGGCATCCAGTAAAGAATCTCGAGCTATCCGTGACTGGAAAGGATCTTTTGGATCCTTATCACCCTGAATATAATGACAGGTTTTTGCAGATGATCTCTACAGAGATTCCACGTTCAGTTTATGGAAAGGTGACTTGGAAATTTTAAAGGTTGCTTGCAGGAAGATAAGCGGTCATAGACCGACTGATTCCATGCCTTCACTGGCTGAAGGTGGTGCAGTAGTCTTTCTTTTCATCTGGATATGGTTTTTAAGCCTCTTCTTTCTTTCATCAGTGCAAGTACAAGCCCAGACAGGTTCTCATCCAGAAGAAGATGTCAAGGCGGCCTTCATTTACAATTTTACAAAATTTGTGGAATGGCCCAAATCCTCCAACAATGATCCAAACCATGATCTTGTCATTGGGTACTGGGGAAACGGCAGCATGATGACAGCCCTTGAAAGGCTCAATGGCAGAAAGAGTCAGAAAAAGATTATAAAAGTTAAGCTGATCTCAGGTTTATGCGATATGGATGATATAAATGTCCTTGTAATCGGACAGGATCAGACCCTCGATGAAAATATGTTAATGGATCTGGTAAAGAAAAATATTTTAACGGTTTCAGAGGGCATGGACTCCCTAGACAAAGGGATAGTCATCGCCCTTTACAAAGAAGATGACAAGATAAGGTTTGCAATAAACCTCAAGGTGATGGAAGGAAGCAAACTCAGGATTAGCAGCAGGCTTCTCAAGTTGGCAAAGTATGTAATAAGATGAAACGCCTCCCTATTCGGTACAAACTGGTTTTTTACATGACCCTCACAGCGTCTGTGGTGCTGGCAGGGGCAACCCTGTTCTTCCTGGGCTATTTCTTCCTCTCTGGACACGCCCAACAAAGGCTTCAGGCATCGGTGCTCGCAAGGACAATTGGATCAAACAGTGCAGCTGCCATCTTTTTCGACGATAAGGATGCTGCACAAGAGACCTTGTCTGCCTTAAGATCAGTAAGCGAAATCGCACAGGCCTGCATCTTCAATTCGACAGGACAGGCCCTTGTATGTCTCAATTCCACTTCTCCGACATTCAAGCCCTCAGCCCAGCAAGTCAGGGCCATGCTTGAAAATGGCCATATCCCAAGGCCTGAAAATGGAAGCCTGAAGGAATATTTTCAGCGCTTTATGGATACCTATGAAGAGATCATATTTCGTGGGGAAAAGATAGGCCTCATTTGGCTGAGGCAGGATCTTTCAGGTTTTTTCAATGCATTTATCTCTACGGTGATAATGTCCTTTTTCATGTGGCTCTTTCTCGTGAGCCTGTCCATGTTCATTTCCAAGTATGTCAGTTCCAAGCTGGTCGGGCCCATTCAGCAGCTTGTCTTATCCATGAAAAAGGTCTCAGACAAAAAGGACTATTCCTTGAGGGTGGAAAAGACCAGCGATGATGAACTCGGCGACCTCATGGAACATTTCAACATGATGCTGGAAAAGATCCAGAGCCGGGACAACCTGTTAAGATCCCACGGAGAGGAACTAGAGAAGAGGGTGAGGGAGAGGACAGAGGAACTTTCCAAGGCCAATAAAGAACTTGCCAGGCTGGTAGATAAGTACAAGAAGGCAAAGGATCAGGCTGAGAAGGCCAACAAGGTCAAGAGCCAGTTTCTAGCCAATATGAGCCATGAAATCAGAACCCCCATGAATGGCGTTATAGGAATGGCAGAGCTTCTTTTGCAATCCAATCCGGGGCCTGAGCAAAAGCCCTTCATTCAAGGCATATTGAAATCCGGCCAGATATTACTGAATATTATAAACGACATCCTCGAGCTATCGACCCTTGAAGCAGGGAAGGTTTCAATCAAGAAGCAAGGCTTCAGTCTCGAAGAGGCAGGTGCCGAAGTGGTTCAATTGCTTTCTGTTGAGGCAGCCAAGAAGGGTGTCAGTATATATTTCAATTTCGACAACTCCATACCCAGCCGAGTTGTTGGAGATCAGGCAAAGATCAAGGAGATCCTGATCAATCTCATTGGAAACGCAATCAAATTTTCCAATGGCAATGACATAATTCTAAGGATGAGGACAATTTCCCACCACGACGATAAGGCGCAGATTCTTCTTGAAGTGGAGGACAAGGGTACTGGAATAGAAAGTGACAGGCTGAAAAGCATCTTTGACGCCTTTTCCCAGGGTGATGAGTCTGCCTCTAAATCCTATGAAGGAACTGGATTGGGCCTAGCCATCGTGAAGGGCCTTGTTCAGAAGCTGGGTGGTGATATCAGGGTTGAAAGCACCCCTGGAGAAGGTTCCTGCTTCAGCTGTACCCTAGAGTTCGAGATAGAATCCACTTCCAAAATGGAAGAAGAGCATGGAAAAGAACTGGCAAGGGTTATAGTCATTAGCAAAAATGGTTTTTTCAAGGAGGCTGTCGCAAGCCTCTTGCAAAGAATAAAAGGATGTAACAATTCATTTGTGGACTCCTTGTCAGAAGCGCAAGGAGTCCTTGATGAGCATTTGCCAAGGTCAAAGGGGAAGGTATGGCTTATAGTAGATGAAGAAATAATAAAAGATAGCAATGGTTCCAGTCGGGGCATTGACAAACTCAAAGACCTGCTGGGCCATTATGATGATTTGTCCATCTTGGTGCTCGTAAGAGATATGAATTCGGTACAGACTTGGGACATGGATAACATACACCTCCTGGAAAAGTCGTCCATGAATGGCTCTCTTTTGAACATTCTTTTGTCAAAGGGGAAAGAAGCTTCAGAAACCGGTTGGCCTGATGCGCCCCTTGAGAAGTGGGATGATACTGGAGACCAGCTCAATGGCCTTAATGTGCTTCTCGTAGAGGACAATCCCGTCAATCAGGAGCTGTGTATGACAGTGCTCTCAACATTGGGATGTGATGTGATTCTTGCCGAAAATGGGAAAGAGGCCCTGGATATCCTCAATACAAAGGAATTCGACATAATCCTGATGGATTGCCAGATGCCAGTGCTCGATGGTTACGAGACCACGAGAAGGTTGAGAAGAATGGAAAAAGAGGCTGGCAAGCCAAAGGTTCCAGTTATTGCCCTAACTGCCTATGCCATGGAAGGAGACAAGAACAAGTGTATAGCATCTGGGATGGATGACTATATTGCCAAGCCTTTCAAGCTCAAAGAGCTGGCAGACAAGTTGAGGAAATGGCAAAAGGATGGGGCGGCAGGCAAAGGCACCTCCAACAAGCCTGTAAGGAGCGGTCAAGATCCAACTCCTGATACTTGTTCAATTCCAACAGGGGAGTCTGCCGGGTCAGTGGATTTTAGTGTGATAGATGAATTGAGGATGTTAGAGAGGCGTTCAGGCAGGAAGTTCTTTTCAAAATCTGTGGCCAAATTTCTGAAAAACAGCAAAGAATACATAGAGGCCATGAAGATAGCCGTTACCAAGGGAGACAAGGAATCCCTGCGTTTCCATGCCCATACGTTAAAGGGCACCAGTGGCTTCATGGGGGCCAACCAGCTCAGTGCCTTATGTTTGGAGTTGGAGAAGATGGCAAGGAACGGAAACGTTGGGGACGCAGATAAGTTGATTGAACGAATAGTTTCAGAATATCAACGGGTCAAGTTGGTCTTGGAAGAATTTTTGGAATAACGCCTTTTATCCCAGTGGGATGCATATGTAAGTAAAGAGGCTTACTCCCTTATGCAATACATGTCTTTTCATGTTGGGACAAGTGGATGGAATTACGAAAGCTTTATAGGCACGATATACGATGTAAGCACCCCGAAGCGCAAGTATCTTGAAACCTATTGCAGGTTTTTCAACACCGTGGAGCTTAACGCCTCCTTTTACAGGAGTTTTCCAGAAAAGACTTGGCAAGGATGGCGCAGCCGCACTCCTGAAGATTTCTTGTGGTCGGTCAAGGCCTCAAGGTTCATAACCCACATCAGGAGACTCCAGGTTGAAAAGCAATCAGTTGATATCTTTTTTGAAAGGGCCAGGCTATTAAAGGAAAAGCTTGCAGTGGTACTTTTTCAGTTACCTCCCAGCCTTAAATACGACAGGGAGGTATTTCTGCATTTTCTTGGGCTTCTTCCCCGGGACGTAAGGTTAGCGTTTGAAGCAAGGCATGAGTCGTGGTTCTGCCCAGAGGTCTTGGAATTGTTGGAAGACAGAGATATCGCATGGACCATAAGTGACACTGCGGGCAGGTATCCAATGTTAGAGGCCTTCACTGCCAAGTTTACCTACATAAGGCTTCATGGCCACACCCAGCTTTATAGGGGGTTGTATGGCAGGGATAGGCTTGGGAAATGGGTCGATCTTGTCTGCTCTTCAGGGAGGGAGGCCTTTGTATATTTTGACAACACAGATGATGGAAGTGCTCCAAGGGATGCCATCACATTTCTTGAGCTCTTACAGGAAAGAGATGGCTAGATCTTTATATCGATGGATCTTTTTTTCTTGAGGGGTTTGGCATACTCTGGCCGGCTTGTTTGGTCTTTCGGAGGTTGCGGTTTGACGCCGCCTTCTCCTTGAAGGCTAACTCTGTCCTTTCTCCGTTTATCCTGCCTTTTGCTTCCTTCCTGATTTTTTCTCTTCCGCCTCTTTCGTTCTTCGCGCACATTTGCTGGATGTGGAGTGACCGGCCTTATCTGGCTTAAAGGAAATACCTCATTTACAAAGTCGCCAGCCATGTGAGCTCTTTAGTCTCCTTTTTTCATCGCAGAAGAAACCCCATAAACCTTATGTCTTCTATTCGAAGAGGGGCCATTTCCTGGTTCAAGCGGTTCAACAAGGGGCGTCGATACCTGGTGAGTATGTCTCCCTTAATACCCCTAGATATGTTTATACCCTTTAGTTCCTGATAGATGATATCTCTTACCCAAGCCTCTCTTCTGAGAAGTTCCTGTTTGGTGGTGGCATTGGGGACAATGAGTTCCACCTTCAGTTTGAAAAATACTAGTTCGCCTGATTTCTGGGCAGGGATCAGAAAGGGGGCAAGATCAATGGCTTGAACTGTTCCCCGTACAGGGGCCACTGCCGGATTCGCAGAGGTCTGTTTTTGCACTGGCCGGTTGGTTTCAGTCTCGACCTTGGCTGGTGCAGTCTGTGTAAGCTCCTGGTTGCCTGTTTGTGCATTAGATGCAATGAGCCAGATGGTGATTGCAGCCCCCACACACAATGCAGAGGATATGGCGGTTATGATCCAAGGCAATAGGGCCCTGAAACCACCAGAATGTTCAGGATGTTCGCTAGCTACAAGGTCTTTCGGGCTAGAGTCATCTTTTGGTTCAACTTTTGTCTCTTCTTCCTCACTGGTTGCGCCGGATTCTTGTTGTTTGACACTGGGATGTGGGGTTTCTTCCCCTTCTGGAGACTGGTGGTCTTTGGTTGTTTCTACTTCTTCTTCCACCTCTTCTGTGTCTTCTGTGGCAGGGCTTTCTGTTTCGTCGGGTTCTTGGCCCTTTTCCTGGGTCTCCAATTCTTGTTCCAGGAACTCTTCCTCAAACAGGGGGATTTCTTCTATGTCGTCCTCTTCCCAAAGCTCGTCATCGCTTATGTCTATGCCGGTTTCATCATCTGCTTGAGCAGCGCCATCTGCTTGAAAAGAATCCGTGTCTGCATCGGCCTCAGTTGTGACCCCTTGTTCATCCCCTCCTGAAGGTGACGCGGATTCGGCGATCCTTTCCATCTCTTCCGGAGCTGGAGGGGCCTCTGCATTTAGATCCAGTTCCTGATCTGGCTCTTCTGAATCCTTGTTGGCGCCTTTTGTATCTGGTTCTTCCTGCCCAGAATGGGTATCGGGTTGTTCCATCTGGGGATCTATTGCCTCCAGGGATTCTTCAGATAATGAATTATTGTTTTCAACTGCCGGCTGGCCCATGGTTTAAGGTCTAGTTGAAGATCTTGTCGATCTTTTCACCCAGGGTTTCTGGGGTAAAGGGTTTTACAATGTAATTGCTGACCCTTGCCTTTACCGCCTCGATGATGTTTTCCTTCTGGGCCTCGGCGGTTACCATGAGAAAAGGCGTATCCTTGAGTTTGTCATCGGCCCGGACCTTCTTGAGCAGCTCTATTCCTGTCATCTTAGGCATATTCCAGTCAGACACTATGAAGTCCACAGGCTGTTTCTGCAGCATTTCCCATGCGACAGAGCCATCGTCTGCCTCAACAAAGTTTTTAAAGCCAAGTTGTGTAAGGATGTTTTTTACTATCCTGCGCATAGTGGCAAAGTCGTCTACAATCATTACGGTCATGTTATAATCAATGGCCATTTATTTCCTCCTGGATCGATATTCGTTAATCTCTTAATCGTACTTTTGCCACTCTTTCATTAAGGTATCATTGGTAGAAATATAGAGGCTCAAAAAAGCTCTTTGAATTCGGATAGTTCTTCCTTGGAAAATCCTTCTGCCAGATACGCCCTGATTCTTATAATGGCCTTGGTGTGCATCTGGGATATCCTGCTTTCTGTGTAACCCATGATCTCTCCGATTTCCTTCATTGTGAGATCCTCGAAGTAGTAAAGTGAAACCACAAGTTTTTCCTTTTCAGGCAAGGTCTTTATCCCTTCAACTATGATGTCCTTCACCTGGGAGAGATTGAGCTGTTCGAAGGGGTCACTTTCTCCATCATCTGCGATGAGATCGAAGAGGTCCTCGTCATTGGCATCTGGCATTCTCCTCCTGATGGCCTCTATGTCCAAAAAGGTCACTCCCCTGGTCTTGTCCAGGAGCTTATAATACTGTTGGAGGCTGATCCCCATCTCTTCTGCTATTTCTTCGTCTTCTGGCACTCTTTCCAGCTTTTTTTCAAGCCTTTCACAAACCTTTTCGAGTTCAGTGGCCTTCTTGCGAACGGAACGGGGCACCCAGTCCAGGTGGCGCAGCTCATCGAGCATGGCTCCCCTGATTCTGAACTCTGCATATGTCTTGAATTTTATCTTCTTGGAAGGATCGAATTTTTCTATAGCGTCTATCAAGCCTATTATGCCTGGCCCTATGAGGTCCTCTGGAAGGATATGGGGAGGTAGCCTGCCAGCCAGTCTGCTGGCTACATAGTTTACCAGAGGAGAATACCTTATTATGAGTTCCTCTCTCCTGTCTGGGGTAAGAGTCGTACCCTGACCAAAGAATTCTTCCGTGTAGTCTTTAAGTTTTGGTGCTGCACTTGTTCTTGCCATTCTCTTCAAAGCCTCAACAGGTTTTGCCAGAAAAATTTTATATTACCGTCACTTCTCTTTTCTTTACCGCTTAGTACGGTCTCTGCTATCTTTTCGAATTCTTGGCAGGCCCGGCATGCTGGAAATATCTCAAGGGCTGCCTTTTGCCTGCGGACCGACTTGGGTATGCACAGGTCCCTGGGTATGTAGCCCAGGAAGTTGAAGGAAAGAAATCCAAGAAATCTGTCAGCCACAGAGGTTAGCTGTCTAAACACGTTCTGGGCCTCTTTCCTGCTGTTGCTCCAGTTCACGATTATGGAAAATTCATTGACCCTGTATCTTTGGGAGAGCACCTTTATGAGCGCATATGCATCTGTAATGGAGGTAGGCTCTGGTGTCAAAATTACGACTCTTTCTTCGGCTGCCATGTTGAAATACATGACGGTGTCAGAAATGCCCGCGGCATTGTCTATGAACATCACGTCTATGGGCTGGTCCAGACTGTCGAATTCGTTGAGCAGAAACAGCTTATCACTTTCATCCAGGTGGCAGAGCTCCTGAATTCCAGAGCTTGCAGGCAAAAGCTTTATTCCTCCAGGTCCATCCACTATAACATCCGACAGGGTCTTCTCCCCTGAAAACACATGCTGGATAGAATACTTGGGTGTTATGCCGAGCATCACGTCTACATTTGCAAGGCCAAGATCCGCATCGAGGATCAGTACATTCTTGCCTTTTCGAGACACTGCCATGGCGAGGTTGGTGACTATGCTCGTTTTTCCTACCCCACCCTTGCCACTACTGAAACAGAGAACCTTTGGGACATGGACTGGGTCGATGCGGTCGGGAATGTCGTTGTCAGCAATACCTCTTTCAGTGTCGCGGTAGTCTTTCCAGTCTTTCAATGTTGCCGCCTGATTCATGGTCTTTTCACATTAACAAACAGTTGCGTTCAAATGGCTCATACCATGCAAACCTGTTTCCAGGTTGTCTGAAGATGGAACAAACAGTTCTTCACAAAGCCTGGGTCCTGCCGCAATCTCTATGTCTTCTGGGACCCTTTGGCCATTGGTCAGATAAGATAGGGACACTCCAGCCTGGAGGACAGGCAAGACGGAGGCCGCAAGAGACCTAGTCTCATCGGTTTTTGTAAACGTCCACCCAGCAATGGGAAATGTTTTGTAAAAATTAATGGATTCCATCAAGTCCTCTCTCTTATATGTTGAGCAAAGCATGACTTGTGCCATAAGTCCTGGTATAGCATCAAATATGCGCTCGAGCTCAATCCTGTGGGAAGAAGAGAAGGGATTTCGGCCAGTTGTGTCTACTAGTATAAAATCCTTATCCTTGTGGCAGCTGAATATCCTGAGAAGATCCTTGTTTGTTTTGGCGGTTTCAAGGGGAATATCCATGAGGGTTGCATATTTTTGCAATTGATCTATGGCCCCCAGTCTGTAGGAATCCACACTTACCAAAAGCCCCTGACGCCTTTTGAGAAACTTGAGGCGTGCCGCAATTTTGGCAAGGGTTGTCGTTTTTCCGACACCAGTGGGACCAATAAAGGCCCACCATACAGGCTCCAGGGAATCTTCTGCGATGATGCCAGGCTTAAAGAGGTCGAGCATGTAATTTTTAAGCCAGGCAACAATCTGGTTGGCTGTTACAGGCTGATGGCTGAAAGAAGAATGGGCCCTTTGCAAGATGGCTGAAGCGGTTTCATGGTCTAGCCCAAGAGAAGAAAGAACAGGGCCTATTTCAGATGTGCTACCTTGTTGGTCCACGTGCCTGTTTTGGCAAAGGCCCTTGTCCATACGCGCCACGACATCTTCAAGGAGCTTCGACATGGCAGACAAGGTGCCTTTCATGGCCTTTACCTCCTTGGAGAGCTCTTCTAATGATGTGCTGGGTTGTTTTTCGACTTGTGGCTCATCCCCTGGTTCTTGCAATGGTTTTCCCCCTCCTGCGGCAAGGCCTTCCTCCCGGTCCACGGCAGCCACGACTTCGGTATAACTTACAAAGCCGCTGGCATCCGGGGCCCTTTTCTTCTTTTTTTCCGTGCTTAGTATTATGGCATTACTCCCAAGCTCGGCCTTTACCATTTCCAGAGCCTTTGAAATATTTTCTGCAGTAAATCTTCTAAGATGCATGGGGCCCTCCAACTCAGCTCAATGTAACTACAGTTATGGATTCGAGGCGTACGTTTCCTGGGATCTCAGAATGTGAAAGCACTGCTGCCTCAGAAATAAATCTTTCGATAAGCCTCCGTAGATGGCGTCTTATGACGGGATTAGTAAGAAGAACTGGCTGGTAGCCCATGGTCACAGCCTCTTCCACGCCCTTTTTGACTGCATTAATTATCTTTTGGGCAGCAGCTGGGTCCAGGCTCAGAAATACCCCGTGTTCAGTCTGCTGAAGACTGTTTCTGATCTGCTCTTCTATTTCACTGTCCAATGTGACCACATGAAGTGTATCGTCTTCGTCGAGATAGGGCCGGACTATTGCCCTGCCCATCTTTTGTCTTACATATTCAGTGAGGATTTCCGGATCCTTGGTCATCTCCGCATAGTCCGCAAGGGCTTCAGAGATGGTGAGAAGATCCCTTATGGAGACATTTTCCCGTACCAGATTCTGGAGAACTTTTTGGATAATACCCAAGGGCAAGGCATTGGTGACTTCCTCAACAGCCTTGGGGCTCGTGGTGGCAAGGGCATCCAGGAGCCGTTGGACTTCCTGTCTTCCCAAGAGGTCTGCCGCATTTTTCTTTATCACTTCTGCAATATGGGTCGCAATTACCGTTGAAAGGTCCACAACAGTATAGCCTGCAAGCTGGGCCTCTTCCTTCTGATCCTCCCTTATCCAGACCGCTGGCAGTCCAAAGGCGGGTTCAGTGGTGGGGATGCCCTCTATCTCCTTCTTGGCATCTCCTGGATTCATGGCAAGGAGGTGGCCAGTCATGAGATTGCCCTTTGCCACGTCGATTCCCTTAATGAGAAGCCTGTATTGGCCTGGCTGAAGCTGAAGATTGTCCCTTACGTGAAGTGGTGGCACGATGATGCCCATTTCCTGGGCGAACTGGCGCCTTATGGATTTAATTCGGTCTAGGAGATCTCCTCCCTGTTCTTCATCCACCAGGGGAATCAGTCCATATCCCACCTCAAGTTCGAGTATGTCGAGTTGGAGGAGTTTTTCCACCTCTTCAGGCGTGCCTGGCTCAGAGGGTTCGGCTTGCTCCCCAGGTTCTTCTTCAGCCTCTGCCTCCTTCCTGATCTTCTGTTCCTCCCTGAAGGCAACATAGGCAAGAATGCCTATCCCCATGGCAAGCAAGGTGAAGGGTATGGTGGGCAGGCCTGGGATCATGCCAAAGATGAAGACGATGCACGTGGTTACGGCAAGTGCTTGGGGATGAACGGCAAATTGCTTGATGAATTCGGTGCCCATGCTGGCGCTTGATGCCGCACGGCTTACCAGAATACCCGCAGCGGTGGATATTACCAGGGCTGGTATCTGGGATACGAGTCCATCTCCTATGGTCAAGAGGGTGTAGCTTTGGGCTGCACTGGCAACGGGCATGTCCTGTTGAAGAACCCCGATTATAAATCCTCCTATGACATTAATCGCCATGATGACAAGACCAGCAATGGCCTCACCTCTTACGAACTTGCTGGCACCGTCCATGGCACCATAAAATTCTGATTCACGTGCTATCTCTTCCCTTCTTCTTCTAGCCTCGCTTTCGTCAATAAGCCCAGCGTTCAAGTCTGCATCGATGGCCATTTGCTTGCCAGGCATGGCATCCAGGGTGAAGCGGGCCGCAACCTCTGCAATCCTTCCTGAACCCTTGGTGATAACCACAAAGTTGATTATCACGAGTATGGCGAAAACGATGCCTCCAACTACATAGTTGCCTCCAACCACAAAGTGGCCGAATCCCATGATTATCTTGCCAGCGGCGTCAAAGCCTTCATGGCCGTGGAGCAAGATCAGCCTCGTAGATGCGATGTTCAGGGAAAGCCTAAACAATGTGGTAAGTAAGAGCAGAGATGGGAATATGGGGAAATCCAGAGGTTTTATAACATAAATGGCCAGCAGAAAGACCAGAAGGGAAATGGTGATGTTCAGGGCAAGAAAGAGATCCAGGGCAGGGGCGGGAAGGGGCAAAATCATTATGAGAAGAATTCCCACGACACCTGCTGCTGCAACAAGGTTGTTTCTGTCTATCTGTATTCCATCCCATACCGATCTTACTGCATCGATTGCCGCCATATGTACGCTCCTTTAGTCCTCAGCTTCTGCCTTGATGGGTTTTGCCCTTGAGGCGGTATACGTAAGCAAAGATTTCTGCAACTGCCTGGAACAGATTTTCAGGAATGATCTGTCCGATCTCCACCAGTTTGTACAGGCTCTGGGCTACCGGCTTGTTCTCTACTACGGGGATGCCGTTTTCCCTGGCTATTTGTCTTATCCTTTCAGCTATGATTCCAGCTCCCTTGGCCACCACATAAGGGGCCTCCATCTTTCCGGTCTCATATTTGAGGGCAACGGCAAGGTGAGTCGGGTTGGTGATGACCACATCTGCCTCAGGTACCTCCTGCATCATCCTTTTTCTGGCAAGCTCTCTTTGTATGCTTCGGATTCTGGATTTCACCTGGGGGTCACCTTCTGTCTGTTTGTACTCTTCTTTGACTTCTTGCTTTGTCATGCGGATATTTTTTTCAAATTCCCAGCGCTGATACATATAGTCCATGACTGACAGCAGGATCATAGCAAGGCATGATTTCCAAAAGATTTTGAAGCTTACTTCTCCTATATAGGCTGTTATCTGGTAAGGGGTCTCATCGAGAAGTGGAGGCAAAAGGCCAAGATGATCCTGCACTGTTGACCATGCAATCCATGTAACTATGATCAGCTTGAAAAGGGATTTTATGAATTCGACAATGCTTTGAAGGGAGAAAAGCCTTTTGAACCCCTCCATGGGATTTATCTTGGAAAATTTTGGGATCACCGGCTCCCATGTAAAGAGAGTGCCCACCTGCAAGTAGTTGGACAGTAGGGCAATGAAGGTGATGACAAAAAACAGGGGGCCAAGCAGTATGAAAAACTGCTTCATGCCAAGAAGGGTCAAGGACTGTATGCTGTTAATTCCTATATCTAATGTGTTCAGATGGGCCAGATAGTAACCAAGGGTCTTGCACAAGTGGGTCATAAAAAAGCTGCTTCCCCAATAGAGGGTGAAGAGGCTTGAAAGGAGCACAGAAACAGAAGCGAGTTCCCGGCTTTTGGCAACCTGCCCCTTTTTCCTTGCCTCATCCCGCCGTTTCGGGGTTGCCTGCTCAGTCCTTTCCTGGAAGGATTCCTGGGCCATTTGTCCTTAATCCCTATCCGCTGCCCATTGCTTTCAGGGCAATGGGCATGAGTCTTATCGCCTTGTCCAACGATCTTCCAAGCACTGGCCAGAAAAACTGGAGGGTTAGGCCAAAGAAGAAGAGGCCAAGGGCAACATTCAGGTTGAAACTCACGATGAGCATATTGATCTGAGGTACCAGTTTTGCCAGGATCCCAAGTGCCACCTGGGAAAGAAGGAGGATTCCCATGACAGGTGCCATGAGCTTGATGGACAGGATGAACATTTCATGGCCCATGGCCATCACTATGTCGTAGGCCGACTTGGACAGCACCATCTGTCCAGGAGGAAGTATCTCAAAGCTTTCAAGAAGCACCCTCAAAATCGCATGGTGGCCTCCAGCGGCAAGAAACAGCAAGAGGGCTATCATGTAGGCGAACTGTGCCACGATAACGGATTGAATGCCACTTTGGGGGTCCATGACATTGGCCACACTGAGCCCCATCTGGATCCCCACCATCTGGCCAGCTATCTGAAGGCCTGCAAACACCATCCTGAGAAACAGAGCCAAGGTCATGGCTATGAACAGCTCGCTTATGACAACAATGCCCATCCCTACAACAGTGCTTGGAAAGAGGGCTTCAGGAACAGGCACGATCGGGGTGAGAAGGAGGGCAAGGACCATGGACATTGCTGCCTTAAGGGGCATGGGAAGGGTTCTGGAACCGAAAACAGGCATGAGAAACAAAAGGGTTGAGACCCTTAGAAGCACGAGAAAGAAGATCTTATAATTGACAATTATCCAATTGAGGAGGTGTGCGTCCATCGTGTTTTATCCTCAGCGGATAAACAGGGGGATGTTGACGATTATATCCCTCGTATAATCTACCATCTTGTTCATCATCCATGGAAAGGCCACGAGAAGGCCTATGAGCACGGCGATGATCTTAGGGACAAAGGTTAGGGTCATTTCCTGTATCTGGGTGACTGCCTGAAATATGCTTACAATCAGGCCCACAATGAGCCCCAAACCAAGCATGGGAAGGCTGATCATGAGGGTCAGCTCTACGGCATCTCTTGCCAGTCCTACCACCATGTCTTGTGTCATGTCTTTAACCTCCTGTCAAAAAGCTTTGGACCAGGGAGCCCGTTAGCAGGTGCCATCCATCCACCAAGACGAAAAGGAGCAGTTTGAATGGAAGGGATATAAGGACAGGCGGCAGCATCATCATGCCCATGGACAGAAGAACGCTGGACACCACCATATCTATTATGAGAAAAGGTATGTATAGGACAAAACCTATCTCAAAGGCGGTCTTCAATTCGCTGATCATGAAGGAAGGAATGAGGACATTTGTGGGGATGTCGTCTTCGTTTTTAGGGTCCTTTATATGGGCAAAGTCGGCAAACAGGGCCAGATCGTCTTCTCTTGTATTTTTGAACATAAAGTCCCTGATGGGGGCCTGGATGTTCTTCCAGGCCTGAGTGAAATTGATCTCCTCGTTGAGATAGGGCTGGATGCCCATGCGGTTTGCCTGGCTCCATACGGGTTGCATTATGAAAAAGGTGAGAAATAGGGAAAGGGCTATGAGAACCTGGTTGGGGGGCATCTGCTGGGTGCCAATGGCCTGTCTCAGAAACCCGAAAACCACGATGAGCCTGGTGAAGCATGTCATCATAAGCAGGATGGAAGGTGCAAGGGAAAGGACAGTAAGAAGGAGTATGATCTCTACGGCCGTGGCTACCTTTTGGGGGTCATCGGTATTTTGGAGACTCAAGTTGATGGAGGGTAGCTGTACGGCGAAGGCAGTGCCTTTAATAGCAATGAAGGCCAGAAGAATCAATGAAACAAACAGAAAAATCTTCTTCATGACTCCTTGGTTACTCAATTTTCCCTGCGCTCCTCTTTACCGCTTTCCTGGACCAATTGGTCAAAGGTTTCCATCTCGTCTCTGTTAACCCGGCCTATCAGGCTCATGCCATGCTCTGTGGAACCTATGAGGAAGTACGTTCCTGCCACTCTAACGAGGGAAAGGTGCCGTTTGGGCAGAAGCATGCGGTTTTCTATCACCTGGATGTAGCCTGCTTTTGCCTTGGTGCCCATGGCTCCCCATCTTTTCAGTACGATGACCATGGCTGCCATAAGGCCCAAAATGATGGCCAGTGCGCTGGTCATTCTTATTAGTAGTGAGGCCGTGTCCATATTTTCTATCCCAGGGATTTGACCCGTTCAGCCGGGCTGATGATTTCTGTGAGCTTTATCCCAAACTTTTCATTCACCACTACTACCTCTCCCTTGGCCATCAGCTTCTTGTTCACATAGATGTCCGCAGGCTCTCCTGCCATCTTGTTAAGCTCCACCACAGAGCCTTGGCTCAACTGCAAAAGCTCCTTGATCTTCATGGATCTTCGACCCAGTTCCACAGAGATGTCCAGGGGGATTTCCAGCAGGAAGTCCAGTTCAGGCCTTACACTGTCGGAGCTGGGCTTTTCAGCCTTGAGCTCTCCAAATTCCGGCTGGTTCACGTTGTCCTGGGAAGAGGGCTCAGGTACCTTGTCTTCAACGGCTCCTTCCTGAACAGCCTTTGCTGCGGCGCTGTCTCCACCTTCAGCAGCCTCTTTGAAGGCGTCAGACCAGTCGATGTCTTGATCTGCTTCCTCGGTCTCACTGGACGAAGCCTCGGAGGTCTGGGGTTGTTCATCCCCTCCACCCATAAGCTTGTCCAGGTCGTCCTGGCTCAATGGGCCTTGGGAAGCTTCCTCAGTTGCTGGTTCCTGCTGCGTGGATTCTTGTGCATCAGACCCATTCTCATCGCCTTCTTCATTCAACAATTTGTCTAATTCTTCCTGTGTAAGCATATCTTTCCCCTGGAGACGGATTAATCTTCATTCAGAAGAATCTCTTCTATCTTGAATGCCTTCTGACCCTTAAAGATGCCTGGATAGCCCTTGAATTTGGGCCTGTTTTTGATTAGGGCCAAAAGCATGTCGTCAAATCTGGTGTCAAGCTGGATGATATCTCCTGTTTCTAAGCTCAAGACCTCTGAACCAGTAAGCTCTGCAGTGCCAAGGGGTACTTCGATCTCAACTGGAATATCCCGGAGATTTCTGAGTAGTGCCTGGTGCCAGGTGGGGTCTTCCGATTCCTCTCCTTGGAAAGAGGTCTGAAGTTTCTTCTTGATGGGCTGAATAAGGCTCACAGGCATACATAGGTATATGACCCCACTCATTTCCTCTATATCCAGCTGAAATTTGCACACGATCACGGCGTCTTCGTCTGGGATGATCTTGGCGAACTGTGGATTTATCTCACTTCTTACGTATTGGATCTCAACCGGATAAATGGATGACCATGCCCTGGACCAATCCTTCAGAAGCGAGCTGACTATGCGCTTAATGAGCCTTTGCTCGATAGAGGTGAACTCTCTTCCTTCCACCCTGCTTGAGCCTATAGTGGTTGAGCCCAGGAATATCTCCACGATGCAGAAGACAAGCTGTGAATCCACCACCATCATGGCATGGCCGCGCAAAGGTTCCATCTTCAGTATATGGAGGCTGCTCGGCACTGGCACCCTTTTCAAGAATTCCTTGAAGGGGATTATCTCAATTGGCACCACTGTGCTGTCGACCATGACCCTCAACATGGTAGACAGTGTGCTCCTTAGCCCGCGGTTGAAATGGTCATTGATGACAGCAAAGCCAGGAAACTTGACCCTGGACATGGCAGCCGCATTGGCAAAATCATAAGGGATCACATCCAGGTCGTTGGATTCCGAGGTCTGTTTCTCTTCGGCCTCGGGTTCGGTCACGTCGTCTAGCCCTCCCAAGAGGGCATCGATTTCATCCTGGCTCAATACCTGGGACATCTTCTATTCCTCTCTATTGCACCACGAATTGACTAAAATAGACGTTTTTCAGACGGCCACGGCCAATGATCCTGCTCACCCGAGCCATGATTTCATCCCTGAGCCTTACCTTGCCTTCTATGGATATGACGTCTTCGAGGGTCTGGCTACTGAGTAACAGCAAGATGTCGTTTCTGATCTTGGGGAGCATCTTATCCGTCAGGTCCTTGGCCTTGTCATCCTTCACTTCCAGGGTGATGGTGGCCTTTAGGAAATGGCTTGCCTTGGGATCTGCCAAATTTACGATAAATGGCTTGAGTTCGACTGTTATACCAATCTGTGGCTCGTCGCTGGTGGTAACGGCAGGGGTTTCATCCTTTTGAATTTCCTTGGCGATTTCTTCATCGCTCGGCGCAGAGTAAAGGAGGAAAAAGGCACCTGCCCCGCCTGCTATTATCAGGACCAGCAGGACAATTATTATTAGAAGCAGTTTGGAGGAGCCCTTTTTGCCGCTTTCCTGAGCCTTGTCGTCTGACTTTTCCTTTTTGGCCATATCACTACTCCAGATCTATTAGTCATAAATTTGTCGATACTGTTTTTGAGCAACACATGTGCCATTATGAAAATATCGAATAATATATTGAAATAACTAAATAAAAAAATAGATTGAAGAGCCCGATGAAAAATGGCCAGGTAACTTGCAATCAGAAAGGAGTCATTTTTTTGACGATTCTATCTTGAAAGAAAAGACCCTTTTTGCATGGATGGTTCCTTGGCACACTGGTCTAAAGGCATGTGTGGAGAGAAATGGCCTTAGGGACGCCTGATCCCTTTGACGCACTATGATCAAAAAGGGCATCTCAAGCCTCGACAGGTCTTGGGAATTTTTTGCAAACAGGAGCCGCCCAGGGTAAGCATGGCTGAAGAGTGCGTATTTCAACCCGTATTTGTCAGGCTTCATCTTAAAAAGCACCACCCTTTCCTGGGGCAAAAGCTTCTTTTCCGTGCACGTTACAAAAGACTTGGCAGACTCCCTTCTGGATATTCCAGGTTCTATTGCAAGACAGGCAGATGAGGTGGCATATATCAGTAAGATGGCGAGGAAAAAGACTTGTCTTTGAGGAGTTTCAATCCCGCGTCCTGCCCAAACGCAAAGAAGGGCCATTGTTGAAATAAGGCAAAGAGCAAGTAACGGTCTTCCTGAACCAAGGGGATCCATAAGAAAAAACGCCAAAATAGCTGTAGAGACTATGGCAGACAGGATCAAGATGGCCTTTTGAAGCCTTAACAGATCTTTTCTTTTCATCCTGGAAAGGGTAGCCGAGACGGCAATGGCCGTAATGATGGAAAGAGGCACAAAGGCAGGCAGCATATATCGGCCATGCCTTGAGCTCGAGATGACAAACGGGATCAAGGTTCCAGCTGACCAGCCAGTAAGCAATTTAATGAAGGAGTTTTTTGCATCGGGGATTTGTTTGGAGATGTCAGGAAAGGCACCTTTTGCCAGGATCATGTCAATACCAAGCCATAGCAGCCAAGGCATAAAAGAAAGAGCGAGGTAAAGGAAATAGTAGTAAAATGGCTTGTTAGCCTTTCCCCCTATCCTTGAAAATAGCTGGCTCCATGCCGCATCCTTTATCATATGCAGTCCGCCTGCCTTGTAAAAGAGAAGGGCTTCTATGAAGAGGCCAAGGAGGCAGACCATGAGCCATGTTGGTATGGCCTTTAGAATATCCGTTAACCTTTTTTGAAGGGCAAGATAGACAGTCCAGGCGGAAAAGGGCAGGATGAGCCCCACAGGGCCCTTTGTCAGAAGGGCAGCTAGGATGGAACAGTAACCCATGAATGAAAACATGCGGGAACGGGCCTTAGACAAAGATTGTTCAGCCTCATAGAAGGATATCACCGAAAGGCTGCATTCGAGGGCCAGGAGCATGTCTAGGGTCGCCCTTTGGGCCTTCAACCAGAATTCAGGAAGACCAGCAAGACAAATGGCAGAAACGAGGGCCACTCCATGGCCTAGGTATCTCTTTGTAAACCACCATGTCAGAAGTATGAGTGCAGAAGCCGAAAGGGTGCTTGGAAGCGAGATTGAAATGGCGGAAACGTGGCCGTGTGAGAGGGAGAACAGATATTGGGCCAGGAAAAAAAGGGGCGGATAATCTGTATAGGGCTTGCCATAGACACACGGTACCAGAAGGCTTCCACCCTCCAGCATGCCCCTTACGAACAAGGCGGATCTTGTCTCGAGGCCGTATATCTGCCTATGCCACAAGACCACGAGGACGGACAAGAAAAAAAGGGCTGTCAAGAGGTAGAGGGGAACAGGCCCTGTGTAGTGATCTTGGCCCTTATGCACGTTCCTGATGCCTGAATAGGATGAAGACCATTTTAAAAAGAAAGGATCTCAAATGTCTTCCGGGCTTCCAAGCTCCTTTATTGCAATATCTCCTGAATCCACATAGAAGGAAATGGTCTTTCTGAGGGCATCCTTGAGCCCAACCTTTGGTTCCCAACCAAGGATATCCATAGCATTGGATATATCTGGCACCCTGTAGCCCACATCCTGATAATCTGGCCCGTAATACTCCTTGGCTGGTATGTTTCTGAACTCGACCTTTTCTGCCAGTGGAGACAACTGGGGAAACTCCTTCACAACCTGGATCATCATGTCTGCAAGATCCTTTATAGAGTAGTCATTGTGGGGATTTCCAATGTTGAAGATCCTGCCGTCACACTTGCCGCCTTCGTTTCTGATAATGGCAAAAAGGCAATCGAGGCCGTCGTCCACATATGTAAAGCAGCGTCTCTGGCTGCCACCATCCACCAAGGTTATTGGTTCACCCCTCAATATGTGGCCTAGAAACTGGGTGACCACCCTTGAGCTTCCCTCCTTTGGGGCAGAAAGGCTGTCCAAGCCCGAGCCTATCCAGTTGAAGGGCCTGATGAGGGTAAACTGCAAGCCCTTGTGCCTTCCCATTGCCCAGATGACCCTGTCCATCATCTGTTTGGCACAGGCATAGATCCATCGCTGTTTTTGTATGGGGCCATAGATGAGGTTGCTGGTATCTTCATTGAATTTTTTATCCTGACACATCCCATAGACTTCGCTTGTAGACGGGAAAATTACCCTGGTGCCATATTCTGCACACTGGCGGACGATCCGGAGGTTTTGTTCAAAATCAAGTTCAAAGACGGCCAAGGGATCTTTGACATAGGTTGCAGGCGTGGCGATGGCCACGAGCGGCAGGCACAAATCGCATTTTTTCACGTGATATTCTATCCATTCCTTGTTTATGGAGATGTCACCTTCCAAAAAGTGCACGTTGGGGTGATGGATCCTGTCACCAAGTCTGTCAGAGGATAGATCCATGCCAAATATTTCCCAATCAGTCTCTTCTATGGCACGTCTCACAAGATGACTGCCAATAAAACCGTTTACGCCAAGTACGAGAATCTTCATTATATTCGCTCCTGTGAGGAGGCCGTTTGAAATTCGGACCTTTCAAGTGTTTTTGCAAGTGGTGATAAATTCAATCTTCTCGAGAACCTTATCTTAGTATGAGGCCATCCTGTTCAAGGGCCTGGGGAATGGCTTCTTCAGCACTTGGGCGTGGCTCAAATGAAGCAGCAATTATTTTGAGGCAGCCCTTTCCTGTTTGGACCAGCACGTCCCCATCCACCCTTTTGACAGCTCCTGGCTGTAACGATAGCTCCTTTTCCGACAAAGGCTCTCCATCCCACAGATAGATCTTTTTAGAATCAAGCATGGCAAATGCTCCAGGATAGGGCCAGGTGACAGCCCTTATGAGATTATAGATACGCTGTGCATCCCAGTTCCAATCGATCCTGCCGTCTTCCGGTTTCCTGCCGCCAAAATAGGTTGCCTGGGTGTGGTCTTGCTTGATCCTGGGTGCAGTGCCATCGAGGAGCATGGGGATATATGTCTTGAGGAGTTGGCCGGCAGCCTCTTCAAGTTTATGGAAAAGGGTCAAGGCGGTATCCCTTGGCCCCACCTCCACTTCCCTTTGCCCTATGATATCTCCGGCATCGGCCTTGAGGACCATATGGTGAAGGGTGACTCCACTTTTGTGTTCCCCGTGTATGAGTTGCCAGTTGACTGGACATCTGCCGCGGTATTTGGGGAGCAGGGAACCGTGGAGGTTGACTGCTGCAATCTTAGGAATATCAAGGATTGCTTGTTTGATCATTTGTCGGAAATAGCACGACAGGATCACCTCTGGTTCAAGGGAGCGGATGAGATCCACCCACCTCTTTTCGTTTATGTCTTCTGGGTAATAGCATGGAATTTCATATTCATGGGCAAGTCTTGAGACAGAGGCGAACCAAACGTTTTCGTTTTCACTGTCTTGGTGAGTAAATACTGCCGGTACATCAATCCCCAATTCCCTCAATACCTCGAGGGCCCTACAGCCCATGTTGTGATAACCTAACAATATTACAGACATCTTTTAATCAACTGCCCCCTGTTATTTTGGTGCCACAGGCAAAATATAACTTAGAGCCGCCAGAAACAAGGAGAAAATGCCTTGATCCTCCAATGGCCTTCTGGGTGGTCATTAGGGCTTGGCCCCAAGGAAGCGCCATTTTTCTTTTCTGGTCTAAAGGGTGAGAGGCGTGAATGGTGTCAAAAGACCCTGCTCATCAAAGATCTTATACGGCCCCTAAGGAATCTAAAGGGATTGAAGGTGAGCGGCTCTAGGCTCTGGGGCATGAGTGGCCTTTCCTTCAGGTATATTTCTTTATAATCCCTTTTGGGAAAATAGAGCTCCTCCATCTCGCAGCCAGGAACCTTTTGTTCCAATGCCCTTTTCCACAATGGAACCGTCTCAGGCCTTAGGCCCAAGATCTGGTAAAGGCAGGTATCTACTGCAACTGCCGAAGGGCTCGCCGCCACGATCCCAGTGGAAAAGGGCAGGCCCCCTGAAGGGCCTGTCACATGCATTACTGTTCTGGCATCCACAATATTTATGGAGTTTGGAAACAGTTTTGAAATATCAAGGATCATGGCGGAGAAAAGCTCTCTGTCCCCGCCATAAAGGGTGTGGGCGAGTGCCTTTCTGAAACCGACGACTGTGCCAAAGGTGTTTTTCACCGCACTTGTGATGCCCATTTGGCAATGTGCCTTGAGCCTTGGTATATTTACGACTGTGTCTGCCTCAAGGGCGGTTTTGGAGATCTTCATTTTGATGCCGCATGGAAGTTCCATAGGAACCGGTTTTTTCAGGGAGCACACCTTTGCATCCATGTCCTTCAATCTTTTGAGGATACCCAGGGAATTGAGCACCTTTTGTGCGTTGCCAAAGGCTGGAGAATCACCAATCACCACCCTGGCCCCACCATCCTTGAGCAGTGCGGCTGTCTCAAGTATCATATCTCCAGGTGTGACACAAAGGGGATCTCCAGCTTTTAGAAGGTTTGGTTTTACAAGGACAGTGGTGCCAGAGACCTTGCGAATGGGGAAAAGGTCAAATATCTCCGACAGTGCTTGTCGGAGAAAAGAGGAAGAAGCACGTCTTTGTTGCTTGTAAGGACTTGGTGTTTCCTGCAGGACATATACAGGAATTTTTTTTCTGGGCACCTTAATCATGGCATATTCTGGTTAGAGGCCCATTGTTAGAATGGCGTACTATGAAAAGAGGATCTCAAGATCCTCTGGAGTCAGGTTTGAGAGCATGTTTTTGCTGCCGCTCAATATGGAGCCTACTATTTCCTGCTTCTTTTTTTGGAGCTTTAGCACCTTTTCTTCCACTGTATCTCTTGATATCAGCCTATAGGTGACCACCTTTCTGGTCTGCCCGATCCTGTGCGTCCGGTCTATGGCCTGAAGCTCCACCGCAGGGTTCCACCAAGGGTCCACTATGAATACATAATCTGCGGCAGTCAGGTTCAGGCCAATGCCACCAGCCCTTAGGCTTATGAGAAAGAGCTTGACATGGTCGTTTCTCTGGAAATTGACTACCTTTTCCTCGCGGCGGGCTTGGGGAGTCCTGCCATCAAGGTATTCGAAATGCATTTCCTTTTCTAAAAGCGCCTGTTTGATGATGCCCAACATCTTGGTGAACTGGGAGAACACCAGGACCTTGTGACCGCTTTCTATCACCTCTTCTATCAGGCTCATAAGCTGTAAGAATTTGCCAGAATCCACATCTGCTGCGCCTACCAAGGCTGGATGGTTGGCGGCCTGTCTCAATCTGAGGAGCCCTTCAAGGACCTTCATCTTGGAACTCCTGATGCCCTTGTCAGCCACAGCTTTAAGTATAGTGGCCCGGTAGTGGTCCCTTAGTTGGAGATAGAGCCTCTTTTGTTCCGAAGTCATGGTGCATCTTATGATGGATTCCTGTTTGGCTGGAAGCTCCTTTGCCACCTCTTCCTTGGTACGTCTCAGTATGAAAGGTTTGACCAGTTGTCTAAGGGTGGAAACCAGTTCTTTGTCCCCAGAAGAGACACCCTTTGCAAACCGTTTCATGAACCTTTCTTTGGGGCCGAGCATCCCTGGATTGAGAAATTCCATCTGGGACCACAATTCCCCTATGTGGTTTTCCAGGGGTGTACCGGTAAGGCAAAGCTTGTGTCTGGCCTTGATGAGCCTGACAGACTTTGCAATGACAGAATCAGGATTCTTTATGCTCTGGCTTTCGTCCAGGATGGCATAGTGGAATTTGAACTTGCTGAGCTTGGGGATATCCCGCCTGAGGATGCCATAGGTAGTCAAGACTATGTCAGCCTCAAGACATTCATCTATGGTTTCATGCCTTCTGGGGCCAACATATGGGGCGATCTTGAGCTGGGGCGTGAACCTTTCTGCTTCAGCCTGCCAGTTGAACACCAGGGAGGTTGGGGCAACGACCAGGTTTGGCCCCTGCCTCTTTCGGGTTGATCTTTCAAGTAGCCAAGCCAGCACCTGAACCGTTTTTCCAAGGCCCATGTCGTCTGCCAAAATGCCGCCAAGTCCAAGTTCATGGAGAAAATGAAACCAGCCCAGGGCATCTGTTTGGTAGGATCTGAGTTTTCCCTTGAAGCCAGAGGGTGCTTCAAGGGGCTTGATACCCTTAAAGGAGCGGATCATTTCCCTCATCTTTTCGAAATCTTTGTCCACCTGAACTTCCTGGGCTTCCTGAAGCATCTGGTCTATAAGGAGGGCGTGCGAGAGGGAAAAGCGCAGGGCTGACTTCCCCTTTTTGCCCTGTTTCTTCACCTGTGCCAGATCAAAGGCATGGCTGTGTTTTTTGAGCCATTCAGTGGGCAGTATGCCCTTTTCGCCAGAGCCAAGGGTTATGGTCTTTTCCCCTCGCAGGTATGCCCTGACGACCCTTGGAAGGGGAACTGTTTCATTGCCAAAGGCGATTTCTGCATCCATGTCAAACCAATCGATGCCTGAGGTGACGGATACGGTCCTAACAGTGCCTGTGCGGAATCTTTTTCTGTCCAGGGCTTCAAGTATGACGCCCTTCTTTTCAAGGCTGCTCAAGGTTTCTGCTGCTTCCTCAAATGGGATTTCATAGAGGCCTGTGTCATTGTCTTGGCGAAGATCCGATTCTTGGAGCATGTTCAAGAGATGTTCTTCTGCCTTGAGATCCCTTTCAATGATTTTCCATTCGTTGTAATCGTTGATGATTGGTTCCTTGGAGCTTGGGTCCACCTGGTAGCCCAGATATTCCATGTGTGCCCTGGCTGTCACCTTGTTGTGTCCAATGTCCAGGGTGAGATGAAGTTCAGGCTTCAGGTTTTTTATCTTCTCTGGACAAAGCTCTTCGGCCAGCTTGAGAACCTGTGGTTTTGATATGGAAGAAGCCTGTTTCAGCAGCCTTGGCAGATATTTTTTTCTTATACTGGGAAGCCCGCTTTCCCAGGCCTCTTTTAGCCACGAATAGGAAGGCCCTTCAAGTTCATACAACAGGCCTGCATGGATGAAAAAGACAGGTTCTGCGTTGAGGAAACGCACTTTGCCCAACTCCACTGCCTCCCTCTTATTTCCCAAAGACAGGATGAGCTTGGGTTTCAGCTTGACCTGGTTCTTGTTTCCTGGCATGGCCGCTATCTCAAGCCTTGCCTTGGGAGATGGGGCAAGTAGCAGCGGGTCCACGGATTCTGGCTCGTTTTCAAAGATGACCTGGCATCTCCTTGTTTCTGCCAGCATTGGCAGCACGACACCTGCATGGGGGGGGCTCAGGGAAATAGTCTCAAAATCAGTGTTGTTGCCAAACAAGCCGTAACCGGAATAGAATGCTGATTTTTCAGCAAGATCGGTCAAAAAAGGCAGCAGCAATTTATCTTGCCGCGGAAGTGATGGCTTTTCCAGGGTCTTGGTGCTGATCCGCTTTGTCCTTCCTGGCCTTCCGTCCTTTTTTATGTATTGTTCAAACACACTGACAGACAGGGAGTGATCCTCTACAGCCAGCCTGTAACGGATTACAAAATCCTGTACTGGTTTCCAGGGGGGTTTTTTCGCTGTGGTGTCCCAAAGATCCTTGTGGAATATTCTGTCAATATCAAGAAGGGGCCTTTTCTTGTGACGGTCCTTTCCTGGTAGCTGGGCGAGAAGCTGATCTGCGACACAGATGGTGGCCCAGATGTGTTTGCACGGGATGCCCTGTCTGAAAAATGGGCATGTGCAGCCGATTCTCACCCTGTCCCTGTGGTGCCCATCTATGCCAACCGACACAGTATAGTTGATGGTGCCCCTCACAGTCGATCGGATGAAATCTGGTTCCAATTCCTCTATCTTGACCCTTCCGCTCTTTGCATATTTGTTTCCCCGATGCCTGATTATGGGCAGAAATAAGTTTTTGAGCTCCCTTTTGAGACGCTGCGACATTTTTTGGCTATTTTGTTGTGTTTGATTCATTGATTAAATGTGGTGTTTCATTCGACCCTTACAAGTTCTTTGTGCTAAGAATTCCCTCTGATGCAAAATCCTCCATGATGTTAAGCTGGCAGAAGAGACATTTTAATTTAAATGATCTTTTGAGAAAAGGGTTTTAAAGATTTTGCATGTTTTTGAGCCTAAGCCCTGGGATGGAACCTTTTGTGCACCTGTCTTAGGTGGCTCATGTCAAGATGAGTATAGATCTGGGTCGTACTGATATCACTGTGGCCAAGAAGCATCTGCACGACCCTCAAGTCCGCCCCGCCTTCAAGGAGATGGGTGGCAAAGGAATGGCGCAGGACATGGGGATAAACGCATTGGTTTATCCCGGCTTTCAGGGAATAAACCTTGATTATCTGCCAGAGCCTTTGTCTCGAAATGGGTTTTCCACCTCTACCGAGGAAACAGTAGAAACTCTTTCTTCTTTTCAATAGGACCGGTCTTGCACCCTTTATGTATCTGTCAAGCCAGGTGGCTGCCTCGCTCCCCAGGGGGACAATTCTTTCCTTGTTTCCCTTTCCCACGATCTTGAGAAACCTGGATGACAAGTCTATCTGGTTCATGAGCAGATTTACTGCCTCGCTGGCCCTAAGGCCGCAAGAATACAGGCATTCAAGCATGGCTCTGTCCCTGGTGCCAATGGGTGTCGTGTCTTGGGCCTGGGAAAGCAATCTTTCCACCTCTTGTATGCTGAGAACTGTGGGAAGGGTCTTTCCTGTACGTGGGTTGTTGATTACAGAGGTAGGCGAGGCTGGAATCGCTCCTTCCATTACGAGATACCTGAAAAATCCCCTGAGTGAAGACAACTTTCTCGTTGCGCTAACAGGTGAAATCTGTTTGGCCTTTAGGTGTTTGAGCCATTTTATTACATGAATGGTTCCCACCTGGTTTGGAGAGGTGAGTTTTCGTTTCAGCGCAAATTCCGTAAATTCAATGAGATCGCTGCTATAGGCCTCGAGGGTCTTGGGAGAAAGACCCTTTTCCACGGATACGAATGCGAGATAGTCGTCAATGAGGGATTCCCATGAGCCACTCATGGGGCTTAGATCTCTTCAATAAGAGCTTCGGCTGTATCTGCGATTTCGAGGTTCTTTGTGGTAAGAGCCAGGGTCCTGAGCTTGCTCCTGAGCCCCTTTCTCTCCAGGCTGCTCTTGCCTTTTGAGATTTCCACCAATTTTTCCATAACCTCGAGCACCACGTCTGTCGCCTTGTTGAGGTCGAGAAGGAGCATGAGCGCTCCCCAATCGTCAGGAAGGCCATACTTTTTTATGTAGATTGCCGCCTGCTTTTCAAACCTTGCAGAACCGTAGGCGTCGTGTAGCCTTTGGAGATCCTTGTCGTGATCCTTACTGCCTTTTGGCCCTGAAAATACCCGTTCCATCTCTTTCAGATATTGGCTTTTAATCCTTGGGTTTTCCAGTGCCTGTTCCATGCTGCTTCTTTGATCTTTCTTCTTTTTACTCATGTTTCTCTTTGGTCTTGCCAAAATGTATTGAATTTTCTCCGTCAACTCAAGCAAATATAAATTCCATCTCTGGCAGCACAAGGCAGGTGAGCCTGCCTCCATAGACTGCGCCAGTGTCTATTCCTATCTTGTTTGCTTCTATCAAGGGCGTATCAAAGGGAGTGTGGCCAAAGATCACCCGCTTTCCCCAGTCATAGGTAGACTTTATGAATTTGAATCTGATCCACAAGATATCGTCTTCCTTCTGCTCTTCTATGGAAGTGCCAGGTTTCAAGCCAGCATGCACGAAGCAAAAGTCTTCAGTCACATATATGGTCTCAAGGGCCTTTAGCAAAGAGACATGCTCTTCGGGCACCTGGATGTCGGAATCTGTTGGACCATAGCTTTCAAGGGTCTTGACGCCACCAAATCTCAGAAAGCTTTTGCGCATAGGGCCGTTTTCCAAGTAATCGAGGAACATTGCCTCGTGATTTCCCTTGAGCAAGATTATGGAGGAAGGATGTTCCTTATAGAGGCCTATCACAAGATCCAGCACCTTTTTACTGTCAGGCCCTCTGTCTACATAATCTCCCAGGAATACGATTCTGTCTCTTGAATAGTCTACAGGAATCTTTTCAAGGAGTGCCTGAATCTTATCAAAACAGCCATGTATGTCGCCTATGGCAAAGATCCTTCCCATGCTTCTGGCTTATGCCGTCTTGTCCCAGAATTTCATAACCCGCTTGAGGCCCGCCTCCTTAGCCCATTCAAGGGCCTGGTGAAACTCTTCAGGAAAAAGGGGCCTGTCCAACGGGGGATAATCGAAGGCCTTGGCACACGGGTGATATTGATCCATTATATTCACTACTGCCTCGGATGATATCTCCTCCGCTATGAATTCACATACCTTTTTCGTGCCGCTCAGGTCTCCAGGAAGCACCAGGTGCCTTATGAGAATACCCTTGTAGGCAACACCATTTTCATCGGTTTCCAGGTTGCCAACCTGTCGAAACATCTCCTTTATGGCCTTCTTTGCCACAGGCCAATATCCCTTTACCTTTGAAAGCTTGAGTCCGGTCTCACTATCTGAATATTTGATATCGGGCATATAGATATCTACTATTCCATCTAAGATCTGTAAGGTGGACACCTTGTCATATCCGCTGGAATTGTAGACTATGGGGATCTTGAGGCCTTCTTTTGCTGCCAAAAAGAGCCCTTCAAGGATCTGTGGAATAACATGGCTTGGTGTTACAAGGTTGATATTGTGGCATCCTTGCTCTTGAAGGGAGAGAAAAAAGAATGCCAGAAGCTCCCCTGTGACCTCATAGCCTTTTAAGGCTTGGCTCACGTCGAAATTCTGACAATAGATGCAGCGCATATTGCATCCTGTGAAAAAGACCGTGCCCGAACCCTTGTTGCCTGAGATCACAGGCTCCTCGCCAAAGTGAGCCCCATAACTGGATACCATGGCCTTTTTGGCTATCTTACAGAAACCCTTTTCGCCTTCCACCCTGTTGACCTTGCATTCATGGGGGCAGAGGCGGCATTCAGCGAGGCCATTCATGGCAAAGGCCATCCGTTTTTCAAGTTCCCCTGACTCAAGAAGTGAGATATAGGAGGCTTTGTGGGTCATCTGTTATATCTCTTTTTCCATAAGGTTTAATCTGTAAAGCTCAAGTATTGAGACACATAGCGCTATGATCATAGGCCCCAATATGAGCCCCAACAGGCCAAATACGTTGATCCCGCCGAGTATCCCCAGAAAGAGAAAGAGATTGTGCAGTTCTGTTTTGCCGCTGATGAGATATGGACGCAAGAAATAATCTATCTGGCTTATTACCATAAGGCTGAAGGCAAGTAGAATGGCACCCTTCAAATATTCACCTGTAAAGAAGAGATAGAGGCTTGCCGGTGCCCATACAATGGCCGTTCCTATCATTGGTATAAATGTCCCGAGTCCAAGAATTATACCCCACAACAGAGGAGCTGAAAAATCCAGGAGCCAGAATATGAACACCCCAAGGCCCGCCTGGATGGCACCTGTTAGCAGATTTCCGTAAAGGGTGGCTGAGAGGACGTCAGAGGTGAGTTTCATGAAACTGTCCACAGTGGTCTTGCTCAAGGGAAGGAGCCTTTTGAAGGAGTAAAGCATCTCCTCCCCATCTGTGAAGAGATAAAAGAGTATCACCACCATCAAGGCAGCCTTGAATATGATTGCAGCAAGATTCTTAAATACCACTGTGCCTTGTTTGAGGAAATATTCCCCCATGTTTCTGGCAAGATCCATGAGAGTGTTCTTGAGGTCAGGGCCATAGAGCTTGAACGCCTTTAGAACCTGCACACCTATTTTGTGCATCAAGGGGTAGCTTTTTTCGTCTGGAACCAGTGTGAAATTACCGCTTTGTATATGAGAAATGCTGCTGGCGTAGACCCTGAGGACCTCTGAAGTAAGGCTGGTTATGAGAACGAACACAGGGATGATGATAAATGTGATGATAAGGATACACATGATGAATGCTGCCAGGGCAGACGAGCCCTTCAGCAGACGGAGGAGCCTGGCGTATATCGGATGGAAGAAAAGGGCAAGTATTATGGCCCAGCATATGGGTTCGAAAAAGGGCAATAATATCCTGAGCCCGCCGAGCAGGATGAGAAGTGCCATGGAAAGGGCCACGATAGCGGCAATCTTGCCCTTTCCACAGTCATTTTCACGATCAGGGTTTGCTTGTCCTACTGGTTGTTGCACAGATACTCCAGGCCCTTTGGCAGTTCCCTGCGATCTATTCCCAGTTCCACAATAAAGCCTTCAAGCTCTTTCCATGAGCAATTGATGGATGAGGCTTCCTTCTTGCCTGTGGAAAGTTCTTCCGCCTCGTTTTTCAGAAAGTGCACAAGGTGTTGCCTGGCCTCTTTGCGCACCTGTTTGATCTCAAAGCCTTCCTTTTTGCAGAAGGTCTTTAGCCTGTGCCAGTTGGCGATGGATCTTGCAAGGCCCCTGTAGACCCTTTTGTCCCTGAGGTCAGGATTCATGTCCCTAAGAAGGATCTTCTTGTACCTTTCGAAAACAGCCTTCTTGAGGGGCAAGAGGTCTATTGTGCCCTTTCTTAGCCTTGGGCCGTCCTCGTCTTCGAACAGATAATAGAGGCTGCTGTGATAAGCTATCTCCGGGGTTTCTCCTGAATGAAGTATCATAAACGCCTCTTCATCCAGTATCTGTTGCACTTCTTCTGTTACCACCTGAGGGGTTGCTGCCATGCTTCCTTGAGGTCTGTTGTCCTTTCGTTGATAATAGATTTGCCGTCAAAGGTCATATTGAGGTTTGGGCTATCTGTTACCTCTCCTATGAGGGAAAATGTCGTCCCGGAAAGGAGATCTTCGAAGGCCGTTCTGTTTTCAGGAGAGACGGTTACTACAAAGCGGCTCTGGCTTTCACTAAACAGAAGATAGTCAAGCCTGTCGACACCTTCTGAAGGCACCGATGATAGATCTATGTCCATGCCTAGATTGCCGGAAAATGCCTTTTCCGCAAGGCATACTCCCAGTCCGCCATCTGAGCAGTCGTGGCAGCTTGCAACAAGGCCCTGGGACATGGCACCATTCAACATCTTGTATGCCTCGACCGCATCCTGGATCTTGACCCTTGGGATGCGGTTTCCAATAAAGCCCTTGCTCCTGAAATATTCAGATGCGCCCATTTCCGAAGACGTCAGGCCTATGATGTAAACCAGGTCTCCCGGCCTCTTTGCATCCATTGTCACAGCCTTTCTTACATCATCCATCCTGGCTATAAGGGAAAAGAGCAGGGTGGGGGGGATTGAGATCTTGACCCCGCCTATCTTTGCGTCGTTTTTCATGCTGTCTTTTCCCGAGATACAGGGGATCTGATATGCAGTACATATCTCATAGAGAGCCTTGTTGGCCCTGACCAGTTGTGCGAGCTTGTAATGGCCATCGGGTGTCTTTTCCGACTGGACCGGATCGCACCAACAGAAATTGTCCAGGCCCGACATGCCAAAGAATGAAGCGCCTACGCACAGGGCATTTCGTACTGCTTCATCCACGGCGGCACAGACCATATGATAGGTGTCGATGTCACTGTATCTGGGGCATATCCCATGCGAGATCACCAGGCCATCGAACCTGTCGAGGTCTGGCCTCAAGACAGCGGCGTCGCTGGGCCCGTCATTCATGGCCCCTGTTAGGGGCTTTATCACACTTCCACCTTGAACTTCGTGGTCATACTGCCTGACTACGTATTCCTTGCTACAGATATCGAAACTCGAAAGAAGAGCCTTGAGTTCTGCGCCCATGTCACTGGGTTCTGGGAGATCTGGTTCTTCATGTTCAGGCGGCTCCCACACTGCCTGGAGTTCAAGTTGAGGCACCCCGTCATGAACAAAATCCATGTCGAGATATGCAACGGTCTTCCCATTGTAGAGACAGTGGTATTTGCCAGAATCTGTAAAGGTGCCAAGAACCGTAGATTCCACTCCCATCTTCTCAGAGAGCTTCAAGAATTCCTGGAGTCTTTCCTGGGGCACTGCAACAGTCATCCTTTCTTGAGCCTCTGAGACAAGTATCTCCCAAGGCTGAAGGCCAGGGTATTTGAGGGGTGCTCTGTCGAGATGGAGTTCAAAGCCGCCAGACTCCTGGGCCATCTCGCCTACCGACGAAGACAGTCCGCCTGCCCCGTTGTCGGTTATGGAATTGTAGAGGCCCATGTCCCTAGCCCTCAAGAGAAAATCCGTCATCTTTTTCTGGGTTATTGGGTCGCCGATCTGGACAGCAGTGGCAGGCGAGCCCTCGTGGAGCTCCTCGGAGCTGAAGGTGGCCCCGTGAATGCCGTCTTTTCCTATACGTCCTCCACACATCACTATTGCATCACCTGGCTGCGCCTTCTTCTCCCAGGCCTTTCTGCCATTTACCTCCATGGGCATCACGCCTCCTGTTCCGCAGAAGACAAGGGGTTTCCCAAGGTACCTTTCGTCAAAGAGGATACTGCCGTTGACCGTGGGGATTCCACTTTGGTTGCCTCCGTGCTCTACACCTTCCCGCACTCCTTCGAATATCCTCTTGGGATGGAGTAGGCCTTTGGGAAGAGGCTTGTCGTAGTCTGGCGGGCCAAAGCAGAAGACATCCGTGTTGAAGACCAGCTTGGCCCCAAGCCCTGTTCCAAACGGGTCCCTGTTGACACCAACTATCCCTGTAAGGGCACCGCCATAAGGGTCTAAGGCCGACGGGCTGTTGTGGGTCTCCACCTTGAATGCTACATTTAGTTCACGATTGAATCTCACCACTCCTGCATTGTCCTTGAAGACCGAAAGACACCAGTCGTCACTTCCAAGCCGTTTCCTGATGGCCGTCGTGGCACCTCGGATGTAAGTGTCGAAAAGGCTGTTTATTTTTTCCCTGCCTTCAGGGCTGTCATAGGTGATCCGAGCGTTGAATATCTTGTGCTTGCAGTGTTCAGACCATGTCTGTGCCAGGGCCTCGAGCTCGCAATCCGTGTAGCTTTTTCCAAGCCCCACCTTTTTTCTATCCCTCAATATCTCTTCTCTTTCCAGGTGGGCCTGCAGGCATTTCATCTCATTTAGGTTCAGCACCAGTACGCGCTGTCTTGATAGCTCCAGGAGTTCCTGGTCGTTCATTTGGGAAAGGTCGAACTCCAGGACCTCTATCTGGGTTTCTCCCTTGACCTTGGGCACTGAATAGAAAGGGCTGTCGTGTTTGAAGAACAGGTCATGGAGTTGGTCAAAGGGGCAGATCACTGTCCTTTGGATGAGTTCGTTTGCCAGAAGGCCATTGGTCAAGGATTCGGCTTGTAATCTTTCTATCCTGCCCTTAACCAGATAGATTGTGGCGGTGTATACTCCTTCATCAGGAGAAAGCTTCCGTTCTATAAGAAGCTCCAAGGCCTCTTTGGCTGTTTTCCCTTCATTGTCTGTGACCCCAGGCCTGAAACCCACTTCTATAACCCAGTCCCAATCGATACCTGTTTCATTGGCGATCCTCTCTCCCACTGGCGTATCTATGGAATAGAGTTGGATCACAGGGTCTGAACAAGGGCCTGTGGCAGCTGCTTCTATCTGCGTTGAGTCCAGCTTGGCATCTATGAGATACACCTTTGCTGTCCTGATATCTTCTATCTCCAGGCCCAGGTCTTCCCTGGCCCTTTTCATGGTTTTGAGTCCCAGGGCGTCCTTTAAATGGGGTTTTAAACTGACTTCTATCCTATGAGCCATCTTCACTCCTGTTAGACTATGGGCCGCCTTGGAAATTGGTCTTTTGTCCCATAACCGCGTTGCCTTCGAAAAATAATCCCATATATCTCAGGGAGATGTCTGAGGTTATTTTCCTCATGTGACTTGTTCTCGAAACAAAAATGGCTAATTCTCAGAGGCAGCCCAACTATTTGGTTGGACTTTAGTCCCATCGAGCAAGATAATAAAGTTGATAATAAAACAGATGGGAAGTTTCAAGGCAATTTTGGCCAGCAGGCCACGGTGCAGTATTTAATCCTGGAATCTCGCCAGTTTTTGATGTTTAATATCCCGTTTAAAAATGGAGGGCGGTCAGCTTTTGTAATGGAAAAACTCAGCCTCAAGAGGCTATCGATAGATACCTACAAGGAAAACGTGGCCTATATGAATGGCAGGTGTCCGGTTTACCGCGCAGCTGGTTTTCAGGCCATGTCAAAGATCAAGATCACAGCCGATCACCATATGATCCTTGCAGTGCTCAATGTGGTTCACGATGATTCCATCGTGGCTCCAGGGGAACTGGGATTATCCCAACAGGCCTTCATGCAGCTCGGGTTGCCATCAGGAACGGCTGTTGTAGTGGATCATCCAGAACCTCCAGCATCCATGGATGCCGTAAGGAGAAAGATTGCAGGAGACAGGCTTGGTTATCGTGATTTCAGGGCCATAACCAAGGATATTATAGAAAATCGCTATTCAAAGATGGAGATGGCCGCCTTTCTCGTTGCCTGTGCCGAGACAGGTCTTGAGAGGAGGGAAATCCTCTACTATACAAAGGCAATGGCAGACTCTGGCCAGAGGCTTGAGTGGCTTGAGCCCATAGTGGCGGACAAGCACTGTATTGGCGGAATACCAGGCAACAGGACCTCCATGCTGGTGGTGCCAATAGTCGCTGCCCATGGGATGCTTATCCCAAAGACATCCAGCCGGGCGATCACATCTCCGGCTGGTACTGCAGATACAATGGAGGTGCTTGCCGAAGTAAACCTTGAACCCAAGAGGTTGTACGAGATCGTCAGGGAGGAAAGAGGGTGTCTTGCATGGGGAGGTACCTCAAGGCTGGCCCCAGTTGACGACATCTTGATAACAGTGGAAAGACCCCTTGGGATTGATGCTACAGGACAGATGGTATCCTCCATCTTGTCCAAGAAGTTGGCGGCTGGTTCAACGCACTTGCTTTTGGACATCCCCCTTGGCCCCACGGCCAAGGTGAGGCATATGCAGCAGGCCCTGAGCCTCAGAAAGATCTTTGAATACGTAGGGGACAGGATAGGCATTCATCTCGAGGCCATCATAACAGATGGCCGTCAACCCATAGGAAAGGGTGTGGGGCCTGTCCTTGAGGTGAGAGACGTGATGCAGGTACTGGAAAACAGCCCAGAGGCCCCTAAGGATCTGAAGCAAAAGGCCCTGAAGCTGTCTGGACGAATCCTGGAGTTTGATCCAAGTATCCGGGGAGGCACTGGCTACCAGGTGGCCAAGGAGATACTGGAGTCAGGCAAGGCCCTAGAAAAGATGAAGGCCATAATCAGGGCACAGGGCGAGAAAACCAAGATTCCAGAACCTGGCAAGCTTACATATGAGGTCTGTGCAGACTCTGATGGGTGGGTGTGCGGCATCGACAATTTTCAGATAAACAGGATAGCCAGGCTTGCAGGTGCACCCTTGGATAAGGGGGCAGGCGTGGACCTGTTTAAAAAACTTGGGGACAGGGCTGAAAAGGGGGAACCCCTTTACAGAATCCATGCAGAGTTCGAATCGGACTTCAAGTTTGCCGTGAGGCTTGCACAAAATACCAGTGGCTATTCCTTAGGGGCAGAGACGGAAATTCCTAAAAATCCAGAGGAATTTTAAAGGTTATGACCATGCTTTTATATTTCGAGGAATATGAAAGGCCTTCTCAGAGGATTGCCGAGAGGATTTCTGTAAAGTCCCGGGTAATAAACGTGCACCATTTTCCAGACGGTGAAAGCCTTGTAAGGCTTCCAGAAGAGCTACCAAGAGATGTGATCATAACCAGAAGCCTTTTCAGCCCCAATGAGAAACTTGTGGAATTGCTTTTTGCTGCCCGCCATGCCAGGAAACTTGGGGCCAAACGGATTACTCTTGTAGCTCCTTATCTATGTTACATGAGACAGGACAAGTCCTTCCATCCAGGCGAGGCAGTGAGTCAGAAGGTCATTGGCGGGTTTCTTTCGAATCTTTTTGATTCTGTTGTCACAGTGGATGCGCATCTTCACCGCGTCTCATCACTTGATTCTGTGATGCCAGGGATTGAGGCGGTGAATCTTACTGCTGCGGGGCCAGTGGCCGATTATCTTGCTTCCATGAAGGATAAGCCCTTGCTCCTTGGGCCTGATGAAGAATCTCTTCAATGGGTAAAAAGGATAGGCCAGATGTGTTCACTGGATTATATGGTTTGCAGGAAGGTGAGGAGGGGAGATCGAGATGTGGAGGTCGAGCTTCCTGAATTTTCAAGGGAGTATGACACTGTGGTAATAGTAGACGATATCTTGAGTACAGGCCGGACCATAGCCGTTGCTGCTGGTCTTCTCAAGAAAAGGGGCATCCCCAGGATCGTTTGTTTAGTAACCCATCCTGTATTTGCGCCTGGGGCATCCCGTCTGCTTGAAAAAAGTGGTGTTGAGCAAGTCGTCAGCACAGATACAATCCCCCATGAATCTAACAGGATATCTGTGGCAGATGTGATAGCAAATTGCCTTTTGAAAAGATCTAATATCCATTAGCCCTCCATAGCCTCAAAGATTGATGAGTATCAAAATAGAAGAGGGGCCAGAACGGCCCCTCTTCTCATATACTTTTACAATGGAGGTTTATGCC
>Ga0256914_1000135_pt1 | contig 69532 bp, 74 predicted proteins | sample HulkmetaG_FD_191571 | JGI IMG/M metagenome (GOLD analysis project Ga0256914, IMG submission 191571) | Hydrothermal chimney microbial communities from Main Endeavour vent field at the Juan de Fuca Ridge, Pacific Ocean - Hulk | ecosystem: Environmental > Aquatic > Marine > Hydrothermal vents ...
CTGTGTCAAACATAATAATGAAGCAGTTATTTTAAATATTGCACTACGTTTTTGCAAAAAAAATGGCTAATTCCATTAACCTCTCATCGAAAAAACTATCGGAATTAACCTCTTTTTCGCTTACAATTGTCAAAGTTGCGTTTGTGATACATAGAGCAAAAGTATCCTTCCCTAAAAAATCATTCTGCACAATTCAACCTTGTTGATTTGTGCATTTTTCACAAATCAACAAGGTTGAATTGTGCAGGATAGTTTATTTAAACTGTATTTTCCCATCTGAGGAAGAGAAATCCAACATCTGAGCCTTCTCAACTAATTCTATAAACTCTTGCCTATAACCATATCTATCTTTACCCTTAGATGCCTTTGCGTTTTTTAATACATCATCATATGTGGCATTACCCTTAAACTTAGAATCCCTTAATAAAAGTCCGAATTCTGCTACAGAAGAAGCAAAAAGAAAATCACCCTTAGGTGCTTCCGTTACCTCAGAGGCCTTTATACTCTTTTTAATCAACTTACTCTCCTTACCATCTGGTAATTTATATCTCAATTTTACAGTAAGAAGATCATCACTCTGTTTAATCTCCTGTTTTTGATATATCAAATCATCGACCTGCCTAAAACTCTCCTCTGAGTCAGCAGGAACTAGTTCATAAAGTGCAGTTACAGTATGACCTGCGCCTAGTTCCCCAGCATCTTTTGTATCATCATTAAAATCCTCTTTTGCTAAAATACGATTCTCATAACCTATAAGCCTATATGCCTTAACTTTTGCAGGATTAAACTCTATCTGTATCTTTACATCCTTCGCAATCGTAAACAAAGTAGAGCCTAATTCATGTACTAATACCTTCTTGGCCTCTTTTAATGTATCAATATAATAATAATTGCCGTTTCCCTTATCTGCTAATTTTTCCATCTTAGCGTCTTTGTAATTACCAGTACCAAAACCAAGAACAGTGAGGAATATTCCCTTATTTCTGTTTTCTTCTATAAGTCTTATGAGTTCTGCATCTGAGGAGGCTCCAACATTAAAATCGCCGTCTGTTGCTAAAATAACTCTATTATTGCCATCTTTAATAAAATTCTCCTGCGCAATCTCATAAGCTAATTTTATCCCTGCCCCACCTGCTGTAGAGCCACCTGCCCTAAGATTGTCAATTGCATCTAATATTTTTTGTTTATCTGAACCTGGAGTGGAATCAAGTACCTTCCCTGCTGCACCAGCATACACTACTATAGCCACACGCTCGTTGTCACTGAGTTGATTTACTAACATACGGAATGCTGTCTTTAAAAGTGGAAGTTTATTAGGCATATCCATAGACCCAGATACATCTATTAAAAACACTAAATTACTTGGTGGCAGGTGCTCAGGATCAAGTCTCTTACCATGAAGCCCTATTAACAAAAGGTCATGTTTTTTATTCCACGGACATTTTGCAGCTTTTACAGTTATAGAAAAAGGCTTATCTCCTTTAGGATTAGGATAATCGTAACTAAAGTAATTAATCATTTCCTCTATCCTAACTGCATCTTTAGGGGGCATTCGGTTATTGTTTAGAAAACGACGTATATTACTATATGAAGCTGTATCCACATCAATAGAAAAAGTGGATAAGGGGTTTTCTTTTACAGTAAGAAACTCATTTTCATATATCCTATCATATTCTTCTGTATTAAAATTGGGATTATATCGTTTGTCTATAGGGGCAGCTATTTCCCTCTCTTCTATTAGCATCGGCATACCACCACCTACTGGGGTTATAGACGCTCTAGCCTCCAACAATCTTGGATGTAGTGATTGTGCAACCTCCTTATCTTTCAGTTCAGCCATAGCCAATCTCCTTACTGAAGCGGCAGGCACAGATAATTTGGCTAAATTTTGTCTTTTAGCCATTAGTTCAGGTTGTGCTCTTGTAATCATCTCTTCTGTTTTTTTAACTATTGATACTGCAACATCAAGCTGTTTCGGTTCACTATTATACTGATTTTTGTTATAAGATAATAGGCCCTGAGACTGTGTTACTCCCACTACAGGCATAGCTATCTTTCTATAATTTATATATCGTTGTATCGTAATAATTCCTATAATAAATATAATGCATATACAACATGTGGCTATAGTTGATAAGGAAAATTTTCTCTTCATATCTCCCCCCTTGTTTTTTCCATTTCCAAACAGAGTCTGATTGATATTTTGTTCAAAATCAGGAGAGAGGTCTTCATCTTCCCAAATTTTTAAATAATTTGATATATTCCCTAAGGTATGCAAATACCTTTTGCAGGATGCACACTCTTTAAGATGCCTTTCTACAAAGGCACTATCTTCTTCTGACAATTGCCCATCATAATATGCACTCACTAATTGTCTTATCTTACTGTGATCCATTATTATCTTCCTCTAATATTAAACCAGACAGATCCCTTCTCAGATGCTCTCTTGCACGAAATATTAATATCTTGACATTTGCCAACGAACAATCAAGGACTTGGGCTATCTGAGCATAATCCATCTTATGGTATTCCCTTAGTATCAATGCCTGCCTTTGCAATGCAGGTAGTTTGGCTATTGCCTTTTTTACCAAAACAGCATCCTCCTGCCTCTGTAACTGTTCAGAAGGAATGTTCTCCTTATCCGGTATATCCAACTGCTGGCAGTCATCACCTTCATCCCTTTTAAACCATAACCCAATATGTCTACCACGTTGCCTCATACGGGATATACATGCATTACGTGCCACTATAAACAGCCATGTGGATAACCGTGCAGATGTACTCCTAGTATATTTCCCTGCAGAAAGCGCTAAAAAGACATCAGAAGTAACGTCTTCTGCCTCAGCTCTATCCTGCAGAAGGCGCAAGGCAAAGTTAAAAATCTTACCTTTATAGCGGGAAAATATTTCATTTAGCGCATTCTGATTGCCTTGCTGATATTCGACAATAAGCTCTTCATCTTGTTTTGCATCCATAAAATTCAATCCAAAATTTGACCGCGGCCGGCATGTTACCTGCCTTATACCCCAAAAGCAGGTTCAACCTCTCTGCTACTTTTTAAACGTAACAGGGCTAAAAAAGTTACAAAAATATTTAATATATATATATAAATGAAAGTAAAAAAGGACAATATTCTATAGTCATGATATCCAAAATTACAAAAAATACCTTTTACATCTATTTAATCTCATCAAAAATGTCCTTCTCATGCTGTTTCATCTTCATCATCTTCTTTTCTTTTGCTACTTTCTTTAATGCAACCCAACCAAAAATAATGAGTATAATAGGTACGGATATCAGGACTATTTGCACCCAGACAGGCACACCTCTTTTTTTAGGATTGTAGAATAATGACATGGTTATGATTCTAATTTTTTATTTTATTCCTAAAAGCTCCTTGCGGTTAAACCCTAAACTAGCTATTGCTGCATCCCTATCATGATTATATGCTCTACAAAAAGAGGAGACCTCTTTTAATGTAGACATACTCCTCCTATCCAGCTGTTCAAGTAAAAATGTCCGTAATGCATGCTCCTGCATGATTTCTTTAGCTGTTATCCCTGAATGTTGTGCTAATTTATCACGAAATACTGTACTCGGGGCCACACGTTGTATAGTCCTTGTCTCATAATTAAATTTATATACTTTAGCTAACAGTATTTTAACCTGTTCCATTCCACTAGTTTCACTTACTTCATCAATAACCCTAAATAATTTATCCTGTATATGATATCGCTTTAATACAATAAAAACATCAATAAGATTAACCAACATCTCAGGGATATTCATAGGTTCATTTTGAAGTCTTATAATAGCCTCTCTAGAGGTAAGGGCATGTATTGTTCCAATACAATATTTGCCTATATTACAAGCCGTTATCATGTCCCGTGCTTCTAGCCCCCTTACCTCACCTACTATTATCCTCTCTGGTCTCATCCTAAGACTATTTCTTACCAAGTCTGCCAATGTAAGGGTCTCATCACTTTCAAGCCTTGAACAGCTTTCTTCTAAAAATGTATTAAGCTCTAAGGTGTCTTCTATAGTAACTATTCTATGTGTATCTGGGATAAAACTAAAAAGTGCATTTAGAAGTGTTGTCTTCCCTACACCAGGACCACCTGCAATCATAATATTAGCAGGACGAATAGACAGTCCTTCTAAATACATCCACAACTGGGCGGCAACTTCATAATTTAAACTACCTACCCGAATAAGGTCTATTATACTCAAAGGAGTCTGTTTTGCTTTAGTAATGGTTATCTGAGGACCAAAAGGAGACAAGGCAATATTAACCCTCCCTTGTAAATTAGGCAATTCTAAATCCATTATCTTCTGAACATGACTACCTTTCCCTGCAAAAAGCAAAAGTTTTTTAACAAAAAGTTCTAAATCTCTTCTATCTTCAAACCTTTTACCTGTAGGGACAAATCCTTTCTCAGAATGATGAATATATATAACATTTAAATTATTTATAATTATATCCTCAACATGAAAGTCACATAAAAGGTCTGTAAGGATACCATAGGAAAGAAAATTCTTTATAAATTCAATTCTCCTATTCTCATCGGAAAATTCTACTATTAGATCCGAAAACTCTGTTTTAGAGAGCGCTTGTGCAAGCGCTCCTTTCACTAATTCTTCCCTTTCTTCTGGGGCCTGCAACAAATCCATCTTGCCCTGCAAAAGATTTATAATCTCAAACTTTAATTCCTGTTCTCTTTTTCTATCCATACTTAATCCCATTTTCCTATAAAATTGATTAATTTATCTATCTTTAATTGCCCTAACATTAGCTATAACTGAGTCTTCCTTAGGCATAGTAACCACTATAACTGTCCTGTTTAGATCAAGATATTTTATAGCCAATCTAAGTATGTCTTCCTTTGTAACCGAATCAATAGCAGCCTCATAGCGTTTATAATTATCATAACCTAGCCCATATAATTCACTAAACCCTGCTAAAGAAGCTAAAGAGGCATTCACCTCTATCATAGACTTAAATCTACCCTTAAGATAATTCTTAGTATCTTCTAATTCTTTTTCACTGACATAGTTCTTCTGAAGATAAGAAATTTCATCCTTTATCAATTCCTTGACTTTGTTAACATTGCCCTTGCTAGTCAAGGCATAAAATAAAATAAATCCTGTATCTAACCCGGGAATAGATCTACCTCCAACAGCATAAGCATATCCATTATCCTCCCTTATTCTATGAAACAGTCTACCATTAAAAGGCGAACCTATAATAGATGCTAATACCTCTAATCCATATTTATCTTCGTCATATATACGTACTCCATGGAACCCAAACACTACCATAGCCTGATCTTTATGCATATATAGTTTCTTTTGCTTTAAATGCATGATAGGCTGCTGGTTATATTTGTTTAATTTAATTTCTTTCCTTTTTAGCATACCAAACTTTTCTTTTACTAACCTTAAGATATCTGTCTCATTCACATCACCAAAAATTGATACCACCATATTATTAGGGACTACATATTTTCTATAGAAATCAACTATATCCTTACGTGTAATCTTAGAAATAGAATAAAATGTTCCATTGCTATCCCGGCTAAAAGGTGAATTTTTAAATAATAACTTCTTTAATTCAAATACACTGTAACCTACTATATCCTCATCCCGTTTTTTTAGATTCGTTCTCATATTATCTTTGGTTTTTTCTATTTCATCCTCTGGGAATATAGGATTTTTGATTATATCTTCTAAAATAGCAAACGCATCTGCTACATCTTCTGACAGAAAATTCATTTTTATACCAAAGCTGTTCGTCCCTGAGAATGTAGTGACATTCATACCCAAAGAATCTATCTGCTCAGCTAATTGTCGTTGTGTCTTGGACTTAGTGCCTTTTAATAAAACAGATGCCATAAGCTTAGAACAGCCGTTAAGCCCTTCCGGTTCCTGGCGCACTCCTCCATTAAATACCACCTGTAAACTTACTAAAGGAAAACGATGATCTTCTCGTATAAGTACAACTAAGCCATTAGACAATGTAAACTTCTTTATTTTTATCTCATTATCAATCCGTGAAGTGTTTTTTACTGTCGACTTCAACTTAGGTCTTAATATAACTATAGTAGCTCCTTGCTCAATAAGGTATTTATTCACTACCCTTTTTATATCCTCTGGGGTAACTTTTTTTATCTGCTCAACATATCTTTTAGAAAATCTATAATCACCTGTATATGCCTCATCTAATGCCTGAGAATAGGCCACATCAGACGACCTCTGTCTATTCATTATATATTCAGACAATATCTGTCGTTTTGCCCTATTAAGTTCAAAATCTGTTACCCCACCTTTTTTTATCTTATCTATTTCAACAAAAATAGCATCTATTGTTGCCTGCAATTTATCTGCCTCCAATAAAGCATCTATCTCAAAAGCGCCTCTATCGATAGGAGTATAATTAGATGCTGATATACTGTGCACAAGAGATTTATCTTTATAAATACTCTGATAAAGTCTGCTACTCCTTCCGCGTCCCAATATCATTGCCAGCACATCTAAAGCATATAAATCATGATCTAGTATCCCTACCCCCATAAAAGATATAGAAAGTCTTGCCAAATCGGTAGGATATTCCTCTTCGTATATGCGTTTTGTAATGTGAAAAGGTTCATTAACAAGATTTCTTATAATACACCTTCCACGTTTAAAATCACGGAATGCATGCTCTATTTTGGATATAGCTATAGTAGGCTCAACATTACCTGCTACAGAAAAAATCATATTATTTGGGACATATTTTGCATGATAATACTCAAGCACATCACTATGCTTAATTGAAGCGAATAAGGGGATATAACCTATGACAGGATATTTATAGGGATGTCTTACATATACATTCTCAAAAGTAATGTCGCTAAAATATCTATCAGGATTATCTTTATCAAGATTCATTTCTTTTAAAATAACATCCCGTTCCTTCTCCATCTGTTTAGGATCAAAAACAGGATGCATTAACATATCTGAAAAAATCTCCAGCGCCTTATCAAAACACTCATAAGGCACTGTTATCTTATATACAGTAAAATCTTTGCCAGTAGAGGCATTTATTGTCCCGCCCATTGCCTTGATCTGGGCAGGAATTTCTCCAACACCTCTTGATGAAGTGCCCTTAAACATCAAATGCTCCACAAAATGAGATATGCCTGAACCTAAAAACTTCCCCTCTGTAGCAGAACCCGTCTTAACTAAGGCATATAAAGAAACAAAAGGACTCGCAGGGATCTTACTTACTATAACTGTAAGACCATTGGGCAGGACTTTCTTTACAGAAACTATTTCATCTGCATAAAGGGACGATAGTGTTAAAAGAAATATTACTATAATTAAACAACAGAAATTTCTCTTCATAAAACCAACCATTCTCTATCATTTAATGCCCATTTATTAACATAGTCATTCAATCGATTATTCTCCCTTCTCTCTTCTAAAATACTCATCTATCAATTTTTTAATATCACTATCAAGATTACGTGCTATTTGTGCACAAATAAATATCAATAGTGAAAACTGCCAACAGTCCTCTGGTCCGGAAACCAACCCGGCATACACATCTTCCTGTCGCTGTAATAAATTGTTATAATACTCTATTGCCTTTGATAAACCACCCTCAAATATATCAAGACTACTGGTTTTATTATCATATCTTAAAGAAGGTAAGGTTATCCCCCGAACAAGCAAAAAATTAATTAATGAATTCTCATCTATACTTATATCACTATCAAATCCAAAACCATAAAACTGGGGATTATTCGGTGGAATAATTAAAGCTGGTCTCTCTACAACTATTTCCCCTCTCCTTACAATAGTATCTCCTTCATTAATAACTGACTCTGATAAAAGTACATACGGGACTCTAGTCTGAGAATTAGTCTTTAAAGAAGCTATACGCATACGTATAATCTCTGTATTCCTAATAGCCTTGTTCCATGCTTTTTCTATATCCATATAAAGCTCTCCTTATAATATTTTTATTAAGATACTTCTATATAATTCAATAAAAAATACTTTAAATACTACTTTATATTAACATATCTTACCATGTTTATAAGGTCTATTTTTATTTTTCCTAGCCTTTTTTTCTATCTCTTCTTCTATATCAATCCCCAACCCTCCACATAGATCCAATAACCTTATAAAGGTATCTGCTATCTCTTCCCTAAAATTAGCATCATTCTGTATCCTATACGCCTCCATAGCCTCGGAGACCTCAGTTACTATAAGCATCAATAACTCTCCTATATTCCTTTCTCCTTCCCAGAATCCTTTTTCTACCGCTATACTATGACATAAGATAGATAACTCATTCAAACTCTTCCCCTTAACATTAACTTCTCCCATGATAACCTCCATTGATACTCATATTAAAAAGAAAGTATTGCCTCTATAATTTCATCCTGTTCTTCTAATGAAAGAAAAGGATGAATCGGCAAAGCAAGGATATCCCTTGAGACTTCTTCAGCCACAGGAAAATCTCCGAGACTATATTCCAAATAAGCAAATGCCCGCTGTAAATGCAACGGCTTTGGATAAAATATCGCAGTATGGATGCCTCTCTCTTTTAAATAACTATGCAAATCATCTCTCTTTTCAAAACGAATACAATATTGAGCAAAGGCTGAAAAATTATGTCCTTCAATAATAGGGACCATCACCTTACTCTTAAGTCTTTCTGTATATACTTCTGCTATTCTATTACGTCCATCAAGCTCATTCTGAAAATAAGGAAACTTCGCTAATAAAACCGCTGCCTGAATAGTATCTAAGCGTGCATTCAGTCCTATTCTTATATTATCATACTTATGAGTACCTTTACCATGTCCCCTTAAAGAATATATAACATTTGCGATTTCTTCATTATCTGTAAATACCATGCCACCATCTCCATAACAACCAAAAGGCTTAGCAGGGAAAAAAGATGTACAAGCTACATCCGCCAATGAACACGACCTTCTACCTTTATATTTTGCCCCAAATGACTGAGCTGCATCCTCAATGACAAATAAAGAATATTTGGCAGCGATAGAATTGATATAATCATATTCTGCACACTGTCCAAATATGTCCACAGCTATAATACCGCGCGTATGTTCCGTAATTGCTGCCTCAATCTTTGCAGGATCTATATTAAAGGTTTGACTATCAATATCAACAAATACTACCCTTGCCTTTAAAAACGAAATAACCTCTGCTGTTGAGATAAATGTAAATGGTGTGGTTATAATCTCATCATCTTCTCCCACCCCATATGCCATAAGTGCCAATAACAATGCATCTGTTCCAGAGGAACAACCTATGGCAAACTTCGTCCCCACATAGCCGGACAGAAGTCTTTCCAGTTCCTCTACTTTAGCCCCCATTATAAAAGAAGCACTATCTAGGACCTCCTTAATCTGTCTATCAATATCCAATTTATATCTTTGATATTGTCTATTAAGGGCAACTAACTCTATCACTCTAAAATTCTTTACTATTTCACAACCCCCCTACAAATAAAAACTCTCATCATCATACATATACTAAACTCTCGTTACAATGCCTTTAACTTTTTTATACTCTCGTTCACAACAACTACATTTTGCCTTCGTCCTAATAAATTGCAATTTTCCCCCACATTCACACATCCATCCATGTCTACGTGCAGGGCTACCATAAACAAGTTCATAATCACCAACATCCTTAGTAACTACAGCCCCAGCGCCTATAAATGCATACTTACCTATAGTAACACCACATACAATAGTGGCATTAGCCCCTATAGTGGCACCTTTCCCTACAATAGTCTTTCTGTAAAACTCTTCTGAATTTCTAGGAATCGCAGCCCTAGGATTTATAACATTAGTAAAGACACATGATGGTCCGCAAAAAACATCATCCTCCAACTTAACTCCATCATAAACAGATACATTGTTCTGTATCTTCACATTACTACCTAAAACAGCCGTTGGATGAACAACTACATTTTGTCCTAATTTACATCTTTCCCCTATAACAGCGCCTTTAAATATATGGGAAAAATGCCATATAGTTGTCCCCTTTCCTATCTTTGCTCCTCTATCTACACATGCTGTCGTATGGACAAAATAATCTTTCTTTTTCACCTAACGGTTCTCCTGTCAAGATATTCTTGGGCCCGTTGAACTACTTTTAATACAGCAAGTGCCTCAAAACCATCAGTCTTGGGGTTACACCTGTCTGTAATACATTGTAAAAAATGCAAAACCGCTTCTTTTAACGGTTCCCTTTTCTCTATCTCCACAACTATTTTTTCAGCCTTAGCCGCAACAGGAACATGTTCTATCCATTGAACTTTATGTGGATAAAGTGTTAATTTTTCATCTTGTGATGTATCATCAAAAACAGCCATATTCTCGCTACCTATAACTACCAATTTCTGTTCCTTAAAAGGATGTAACCAACTGACAAATATATGGGACTTCAATCTATTAGGAAAACTCAAATCCGTAATAGTAGTGTCATAAATACCATCCTGTAAATATGCCTCCCCAAATACACGTACATCTATAGGGTCTTTTTCTGTTATACCCAATATAATAGATATATCATGCGGGGCAAAACTCCATAAAATATTCTCCTCTCTCCTTAGCCTACCTATGTTGAGTCTATTAAAATAAATATATTGAAGTTTTCCTAATTCCCCTGAATCTATCAACTCTTTCAACCTAATCACTGCTGGGTGATATTGAAGTATATGATCTACCATAAGTATCTTATTCTTTGTATCAGCAAGTCTTATCAGTTCTTCTGCCTCAACTACATTTAGGGCTAATGGTTTCTCCATAAAAATATCCTTCCCAGCTTCTAAAGCAGCCTTGCCCACTTCATAATGTAAGGCTGCTGGGGTCGCTATAACTACAGCATCTATATCCTCTCTATCCAAAACCTCTTTATAATCTTAAAATATTAATGGTATATCATAGTTTTTTTTTAACAAAAGAAATGTTATCTTCCAAACTATCTACCACTGCACGAAGCACGCCTATTTCAAAAAAAATTCTCACTAAATTCTTCCCCCACTTACCAGCCCCTATAACAGCTACTCTCTTATTCTTATTTATTGTTTCCATTCTTTATTATGCATCCTTCTGTCTTAATTTTAATTCTATCTTTTTTACCCTTAATAAAGTATCCTCTATTAACCTTCTATTTGCAGATATAAGATCTGCAATTATTCCTATAATTAATAATTGAAAACCAATAATAGTAAATATTGCCGCAAGGATTAAAGACTGAATCTTCCCAGTTGTCACTCCCATCATAAAATAAAACAAAAATCTACATCCTATTAATACCCCAGCGCATATAAATATCGAGCCTAATGTAATAAACAACCTAAAAGGGTTAAACATAGCATATACACGCACAAGAGTTATAAAAGAACGTTTTAGATATTCAGGAATCGACCTAAATAATCTAGATTTTCTCTTTACTTCATTAGTTGATACAGTAATATTAGCTATTGCCAATCCCTTGTGTTCTGCTTGTATAATACTCTCAAGCGTATAAGTATATTCTGAGATAATATTAAGTCTCAAGGCTGCTTCCTTATTATATGCCCTAAATCCTGTAGTAGCATCCTCTACCGTGGAGCCAGCAAGCTGCCTGACAACAGCAGAACCTATTCTTTGGAGTCGTTTTTTTATCCATGAAAACTGTTTTATATTCTCTATATCACGATTTCCTATAACTATATCTGCCTCTCCTTTTAAAATAGGTGCTATCAATCTTGGTATATCCTCTCCCTTATACTGACCGTCTGCATCTGTATTAACAATAATATCCGCCCCGCGCTTTAATGCTGCATCAAGTCCTGCAGCAAACACACAGGCCAATCCCTTCCTTTTAGTAAACCTTACGATATGGTGAACACCACATTGTTTAGCAACCTCTGAGGTACAATCTGTGCTACCATCATCAATAACCAATATCTCGATTTCATCTATGCCATCTATATGCTTTGGAAGATGTTTTATAGTCTCTGGTAAACTTTCTTCTTCATTTAAACATGGTATCTGGATAATCAGTTTCATAAAAAACTCCTATAAAAAACGGGGGGAATAATATAATTTATTTTATTCTTTCCTGTCTAAAGACCTCTGGCAAAAACTTTATTATATCAGAAGAAATCATAGAAACTCGACCATAAACCTTAGCGGCTAAATCACCTGCTTTACCATGGACATAAGCTCCATATTTCGCTGCATTAAAACCATCCATACCTTGGGCAAGAAACGCAGCTATAATACCTGTTAATACATCCCCACTACCAGCGGTTGCCATGCCTGGGTTACCTGTATTGTTTACATATATATCACCATCAGGAGAAGCAACTATAGTATTATGCCCCTTCAACAATACTATACAATTATACTTTCTTGCAAAATCCTTCGCAATTACCTGTCTATTTCCCAATATATATTGCTTATCTTTACCCGTCAACACCATCATCTCTCCTACATGAGGAGTAAGTATTTTTAATGTCTTTGTCTTATTCAAAAGGTTTATATCATACGAAATTGCATTCAACCCATCAGCATCAATAACCAAAGCAATAGGAGAACTTTCTACTATCTTCAATATAAAAGAACGAGTGGGTGGCTTTCTTCCCAACCCAGGGCCAATAGCTATTACATCAAAAGTAGAAAAATTTTTCTTTATCTGTCTAAACGCTGATAAATGTAACGTTCCATCCTTTGTCTGCTTTAAAGGTAATGTCATAATACTATTATCTATTTTGGCCTGGGCAGATAAATTAACTTCCTCAGGCACAGCTAAAGTAACCAACCCTGCTCCTGAACGTATAGAAGATATACTACAAAGCGCTGCTGCGCCAAGCATCTGGGCAGAACCTGCTATAACGCAAACATGTCCAAACATATTTTTATATGCATCAATCTCTCTACGCAACAATACATCAGGCAACTTCATAAATATCTCATTTTCTTATAATTATTTATATATTAAAAAATAAGACAACTATCCTTCTACTATAATAGCATTGGCAGCGGCATATGAACTTGTATGGGATATAGAAACAAGTATCTTATATCTAAAATCTTTCTTTCTACAAAAACAAAACGGTCTGCCATGTTCATCATTTAATATCTCTAAATCCTGCCAGCTAATATCAGGACTATCCCCTATAGCCTTATAAACAGCCTCCTTGGCTGCAAAACGACCAGCAAAATGCTGTTCTGGATACTTATATCTCATAGCATATTTGATTTCTTTCTCTGTAAAAACATACTTAAGGAACCTCTCACCCCATCGATCTATTGCCTTTTTTATCCTTGATATCTCTATAATATCTATACCTGTCCCTTGTATCATACTCTTTCTTAACTCAAAAAATCTATAAAATATACAATACTTTATAAAAAATTATCTTACTCGTCAGAAGCAGAACAAATAATTCTTTTCATCTCAACCACAGCTCTTGAAAGTCCTACAAAGACCGCATAAGAAATAATCGAATGCCCTATATTAAGTTCTGCTATCTCCTCTATACTTGCTATGGCAGATGTATTATTATATTTTAAGCCATGACCAGCATTAACTGTCAACCCCAAACCTGCTGCATACCTTGCCATCTTCTTTATTCGATTAAATTCACGTGATATATCCCGTTTGTTAGTCATTCTTGCATATTCTCCAGTATGTAATTCTATAATATGTGCCCCTGTTTGTATTGCCTTATCTATCTGTTCCTTTTCTGGATCTATAAACAAACTAACCTCAATGCCTTTATCATGGAGTCGTTGAACAACCTTTTTTATCCTTGTAAAATATCGTACTACATCCAACCCTCCTTCTGTTGTCAACTCCTTTCTCTTTTCCGGTACTAGAGTTGCTTCATCAGGGACTATCCTACACGCAATATCAACAATATCTTTATTAATAGACATCTCCAAATTAAACTTTGTCTTTATTTTTTTTCTCAATAAAACAATATCATTATCATTAATATGCCTCCTATCCTCCCGCAAATGTGCAACAATACTATCAGCACCTGCTGCCTCGCAAACCTCTGCTGCCATCACAGGATCAGGGTCAAATTCTTTTCTTGCCTGCCGCAAGGTCGCAACATGGTCAATATTCACTCCTAGTTTAGGCATATTAAATTCTCCTTATCTAATTCTATTCATATTTAGTAAAAAACTTCTCTTACTTATCTCTTACTTAACCAACTCACCATGAACGTAAATCCACGTTATAATAGCCAACCCCAATGCAATTAACTTTAATCCTAAATTATATAATAATTTCTCTTTCATGATTTCTTCTTTCCTTTTCGTTCTCTAACCAAAAGTCCTTTTAACAGATTGACAAGTCGTTCTCTATTTACAATTGGAATAAACCTCCCATCAGCAGCAAGAGAAATATCCCCAGTCTCTTCCGAAACCATCACCACTATAGCATCTGTCTGTTCCGTAATACCGAGTGCTGCCCTATGTCGAGTACCTATTATTTTATTAAAATTAGGATTATCAGAAAGAGGGAAAAGACACGATGCAGCGACCATACGGTCCCCCCGTATAATGAGCCCTCCATCATGCAATGGCGACTGTGAATTAAATATACTTTGTATCAATTCAGATGATATCTTAGTATCTATATGTACCCCTGTCTCAATATAAGGTCGTAGCTTAGTTTCTCTCTCTATAGCTATAAGACAACCTGTTTTCTTACGTGAGAGTTTATGTACTGCAGCCACAATCTCTTCTATGATCTCTACTATCTCAGATTCCTCAAGGCCTATAGAAAAAAGATGCTGTTGTCCCAGACGTGCCAATCCCTGCCTTAATTCAGGTTGAAATATAATAAGAAAGGCGATTATTGATATAGCAAAAAATTTGGTCAAAAGCCAGTTTAATATCTCAAAACCTAATAACTGAGATATTAAAAATATAACAAGCAGATAAGTAATACCTTTCAAAACCTGAAACGCCCTTGTTCCCTCAAAAAAAACAAGTATTCTATAAAATACAATCCACAAAATTATTATCTCAAGTCCTGGTTTTATTATTCCCCATACTACAGAAAGAGACATAACAACACACGCCCTTACTATATAAAATTATTCAGAATTTAGCACTTCATCCATTATAGTAACCGCTTCCTTAACTGCCCTGACATCATGTACTCGAACAATATGTACTCCTCTAACAACCGATGCACATACAGAGGCTATAGTCCCTGCCAGCCGTTTATTTACTTGTTTATCAAGTATCTTTCCTATAAAAGATTTGCGTGAGGGACCTATCAAAATAGGATATTTTAATTTTCCAAATTCTTCCAATCTATTTATTATCTTAAGATTATCTTCAACCGTTTTGCCAAATCCTATGCCTGGATCAATTATAATCCTAGCCGGGTCTATACCTATATCCAAACACCTGTTAATAGAATCCTTAAGTTCACATATAATATCATTTATAAGATTATTATAAGAAATATTCTTTTGCATAGTAGAAGGCGTGCCGCGAATATGCATCAATATTATTGCTGCCCCATAATCTCTTACCATAGACAGCAATCTATCATCCAATCTTGTCCCCATAATATTATTTATTATACATGCCCCCACATCCAGTGCCTTTTTAGCTACAAGGGGTTTATAGGTATCTACAGAAATAGGCACCCGTATCTTTTTGACAAGCGACTTAATTACAGGAATAACCCTCTCAGCCTCTTCTCTTGCAGTTATACGACTTGCTCCTGGTCGGCTAGACTCACCACCTATATCAATAATATCAGCACCCTCTTTAATAAATTTTAATGCACGACGTTCTGCCTTATGGACAAAATTATCCCGATTTTCATATGATGGACTCAGACACCCGTCTTTACTGAACGAATCAGGAGTACAATTAATTATACCCATCACAACAGTACGTTTTCCAAGAGACAACTTATAATTACCACAGCAAACAACAAAATCTCTACGCCATCTTCTTTTTCTCTTAAGTTGCTGATTGGGTACTCTCAAAATCTTTTCCCTCTTCACCCGACTCTTCTGATTGTTCTGAGCTATTGGAATCACCTTCTTGCATTGAATCTTCATTATCCTCGTCAGCTTCTTTATTTTCATCCTTAGATTCTATTCCCAACAATTCCATAGCCTCTTCTATACTTATAACCTCTTTCTGGATAAGCCTTGTAGCCAATAAATCAAGTTTATCTATATTTTCTTTTAACAACTTCTCTGCTCGTGCATATGCCTCTTTCACTATTCGTTGCATCTCCTCATCAATCCTTTTTGCAGTTTCCTCACTATATAATCTCTGATCAAAAATATCCCTACCTAAAAAACGCGCATGTTCATGTTGACCATAAGAAAGCGACCCTAATCCCTCGCTCATACCATAATCACACACCATACTACGTGCCAACTTTGTTACATTCTCCAAATCATTAGATACACCCGTAGAAGTATCACCAAAATGTAGTTTTTCTGCGACCATCCCCCCTAACATTACAGCCATCTGCCCTTTTATTTGTTTTGTATTTAAATAATGCCTATCTTCTTTTGGTGGAGTAAGAGTGTATCCTCCTGCTATTCCTCTAGGGATAATAGATACCTTGGTAAAGGTATCGACCTCATCAATTAACAGAGATAAAAGGGCATGACCAGATTCATGATATGCTGTTATTTCTCGTTCTTCTTTTGAAATGGTTCTACTTTTTTTCTCTGGTCCCATAGTAACCCGTTCAACTGCTGCATAGAATTCGTCCATTCCTACCGCAGATTTACCTCTTCGTGCAGCCAAAAGTGCAGCCTCATTACACACATTAGCCAAATCTGCTCCTGAAAAATATACCGCCTGCCTTGCTATTTTCTTTAAATCAACATCCTTATCCAACACTATTTCCTTTGCATGCACCTTTAATATGCCTTCCCGGCCTTTAATATCTGGCAATCCCACCACTATCCGCCTATCAAACCTACCGGGTCTTAACAAAGCAGGATCTAATGTATCAGGTCTATTAGTAGCAGCTATAAGTATAAGCCCCCCTTGAGTTGAAAACCCATCCATCTCTACCAAAAGGGCATTTAAAGTTTGTTCTCTCTCATCGTTGCCGCCACCTATACCTGAAAAACGCTGGCGACCCACAGCATCAATTTCATCGATAAATATAATCGCCCCTTTACCTGATGTCTTAGATGCCTTTCTACCTTGCTCAAACAAATCACGGACACGAGATGCTCCAACCCCCACAAACATCTCAACAAAATCAGAACCACTTAAGGAGAAGAAAGGAACTCCTGCCTCACCGGCAACTGCCTTTGCTAACAAAGTCTTACCCGTTCCAGGCGGACCTATCAACAAGACACCTTTGGGAATCTTACCTCCCAAACGTTGAAATTTCTTAGGATCCTTTAAAAACTCTATAACCTCCTGTAACTCTTCTTTAGCCTCATCCACTCCTGCAACATCTTTAAAAGTAACCTTGTTATCCTTTGTACTCATCCTTGCCCGAGACTTTCCAAAAGACCATAATTTATTACCTATCTGTGCCCCTCTATTAGATAGATACCAAAAAAATGCTATAATAAGAAACACCGGCATAAAATTAAAAAATATATTACCCAATAAAGTATGTGGAGGCCTCACATAAAATTCCGGCACATTCTTCCTTATCAATTCAATAATCTTAGGATCATCTTTTGGAATATTTACCTCAAATCTAGAACCATCACTAAATTTTCCCCTGATTATATTTTCTGTATCTTCAATTAATTCAAGGCTCTGTATCTTACCTGTCTCTTTATTATGTAGAAGACTTGAATAAAAATCGCTATAACTTATCTCCTTTACAGAACCAATCCCTCCTGTCATAGGCCCAGGCTGACTCATTATTATTAAAAACGTAAAGGCCAATATCCAAAATAGCCAATTCCCAGCAGGCTGATTATTTTTCCCCAACCGTTTTTTTACTCTTCGTTTATTTAATTCTGGTTTATATTCTGATTCTGCCATTGTCTGTTCTTCTTTCTTTTAATAATACTTTTTATAATTTATATTTTTAATTAATTACATTATATTTTTTTATTACCAATTGTTAACGATTATAATCTATTATACAATTTATGCAAGGAATTAAATACACTTTCCAAGAAATATTACTATAAATATTTAAAATAACTGATTTCTTAGCTTAGCATAAAATTCAATTTTGTCTTATGGTTACAATATCTTTACTAACCTTTACTACACTAATTCCTGCAGGTAGATTAACAACACTATCAACAGGACGATTCCTAATCATATTCTCTATTTCTTTCATATGTCTTAGCTCTATACGCCTAATATCTCCTTTAACATATTCTATGGCCATACGTAAAATCATTCTCCTTAAAGCAACATGCTTTCTCATAAATCGTTTTAAGTCTATATACACACCTTTTTTCTTACACTGAACTATCTTTAAAAAGGCCTTTTCTGCCTGCTGTTCAATATAATCGTAATCAGCAGCCGCAACATCTGCAAGATTTGATAAAACGCCTTTAACACCACTATTATATTCAGCCTCAATAAGTGGGAGCAATTTATGTCTTATCTTATTACGAAAAAATTTAAGTTGTTTATTGGTAGGATCTATCCTAAATGATATATTATTGTCCTTAAGATATCTTTCTATATCGCAACGACTTACTTGTAACATAGGTCTTATAAACCTAACATTGTTTATCTTTCTGTCCTGCAACATGCCACGTATACCTAGGGCTCCGGTCCCTCTTAAAATACGCATTAATATAGTTTCTGCCTGGTCATCTGCATTGTGTGCCAATGCAACAGCCGCTGCATTTTGTTTTAGTGCTACCTGAATAAAAAAATCAAACCGTGCTTTCCGTGCCGACTCTTCCAAAGAACCATATCTTAGATTATCATTATAACCTTTCCATATGCCAATCGTACATGATATATTAAGCCTATTTGACAAAGCTTCAACAAACCTCTGATCTGCATCAGAAGATTTACGCATACAGTGATTATAATGAGCAATATGCAACTGTATCCCTAATTCATATTTAAGCCTATTCATAGCATAAAGAAGAGCAACTGAATCCGGCCCCCCAGAAACACCTATAATAATCTTATCCCCCGCACTTACCAATCCATTACATATAATACTGTTTTTAACCGAAACAACTAAATCCATAATATGCCTTAAAAATGCTTCCTGACTTCCCAATCACGTTCTATGAGAAAAAGATATCTGATAAGAATTAGGCCAAAAGATAAGAAATAAATTATTGACCATGAACACCTCGCAGTTCTCTTTTCGCCTCCTGATATGCTGACTTTAACTGTTTCTCGTATTTTTTATTTAAAGGCCCTAATGACAAGTAGGCAAATCCTTGACGTAATATCTCTCCGTTGACAAAGGTATTATCTTTTATCAAGAAAGCATACGCCAATGTAACATAATTCTCATCTGTCTTTTTTACATCAAATTCAAGCCTGACATGCTTACCTTCTATTAAATTTCGGACAAAATTAATAGCCTTTTCATTAAAAGGAGTAAATGGAGGCTCTTTTTCTTTAATTACAAACCCATATTTATCACGTCTCTTTTTATCTTTCTTTTTCAATACAAATTCTTTTGGTACACGTAGACCTATAAGTCTAACCTTCTCCCCATCCTTTAACCTGAATGTATTAACAGACAACACCTCATCAACTACCACATCTTTATATCTATTACAATTATCAAATGCCATATGAAAAACCTGCTTTCCAGTCTGGGCAAAAGTAGCAATAGGAGTAATCATTAACACTATTGAAATAATAATATAATAAAATAATTTCATACAACCCTCTTTCTTACATACTCCTATAAAATTTATATTTATTAAAAGATTATATTAATTTTTTATTATACTGTAGAGTAGCTTTCCGTTAAAGTGAAATTTTATCAAACAAAAAAAATTATTATCAAAATTATATTGTCATATTATTTTTTTGTAGTAAGATTAATTAAACATGAGATATGTGACAAAATACAACCCGTAAAAAAATAAATTAAGTTTTAACTAAATATAAATATACTAAAAAAGGAGTAATATTATGGCATACAAAATTACAGACCAATGTACAGCATGCGGGACATGCAAACCAGAATGTCCTGTAGAAGCTATCAGCGAAGGCGATCCTATTTATGTTATCGATCCTGATCTCTGCACTGACTGCGGAGCATGTGCTGCAGTATGCCCTGTAGAGGCCATAATTCAAGAATAATAACATCCACACAAAATTATTGATATAACAAAAAACATTCCATATCTAAAGGGCATAGCTTAAATATCATATTTATACTTAAAAAAGCTATGCCCTCTTATTCTATCTTATACACATTTTGTTATTTAGTTGCCTCCTCCATAATTTCCATCATACGTTTCACATAATCCGCACGAGAAGGCAATTCACCATCCATTAGCTGTGCACTCTCATATAACTGGATAATACATTTCTTGATAAAAGGATCTGAGGCATTTGCAAGATACCTTTTTGATAAATTTTTTATTACAGGATGATTTATATTAACCTCCATAACCCTCTTTGATGACTGAACATCCTGCCCCATCATCCTCATCACACGTTCCATCTGTCTATCCATCCCTGCCTTTGATGTTAATAATGCTACTGCCGAATCAACCAATCTATGAGAAATCCTCACATCTTCAACCCTATCTCTTAATGTATCCTTAAATAACCCTATAAGAGACTTAGAAAGATTATCCTCTTGCTGTTTATCTTCCCCATATGCACTAAGATCAAGATCATCCTTATCAATAGCCTTTATTGGTTTCTTATCATACTCTCCTATAGATGGAACCACAAAAACATCTACTGGCTCAAGAAGGAACAACACCTCTATATCATGCTTTTTAAAATATTCCAAATTAGGATTAGCTTCTACCTGTTCCCTACTATCGCCTGACAAATAATATATTTCCTTCTGCTTTTCATTCATCCTTCCTACATATTCCTTAAATGATGTCATCTCAGCCCGTTTTAATTTAGAACTTTCAAACCTAAGGAGATCTATAAGCTTCTGTCTATTTGCAAGATCAGAGTTAACACCTGTCTTAAACAATGGAGAGAATCTTCTATAAAACAAAAGATATTTTTCTTTCTCCTTATTAGCCATCCTCTGTAACCATTGAAGTATCTTACCTGTCAATGTGGTTTTAATTTTACCAATAACATCAGATGACTGAATCATCTCCCGTGAGACATTCAAAGGGATATCGTTAGTATCCACAACCCCACGTATAAAATGCAAGTACTCAGGTAAAAGATCTTTACAGTCATCCATTATAAGAATCTTATTACTATATAACTGTAATGTCTTATGCTGGGATAGACGCATCAATTCAAATGGAGCCTTTCTAGGAATAAACAACAAGGCCTTAAACTCCGCACCAACACTTTCAATTGACAAGGGTAGATATGCTAAAGGCTCCTCATAATCATTCGTAATAAATTTATAAAACTCATTCAGCTCATCAGGTTTAAGTTCAGATGAGTTCTTCCTCCATAACGGTTCAATAGTATTGACCCTTTCTTTACCTACATATATAGGAAAATCAGCGAAGTTGGAGTACTTCTTTATAATCTCTTTTATTCTAGATTCTCTAGCAAACTCCTTAGCAGATTCCTTTAACTTAAAAGATATAATTGTACCTCGCGATGGTTTATCAATCTCTTCTATAGTAAAATTACCTTCTCCTGAAGATACCCACCGGAACCCTTTTGAATTACTATCCGCATGTCTTGTTTCAACAACAACCTTATCAGTCACCATAAATACCGAATAAAACCCCACACCAAACTGACCTATAAGCTCTCCCACATTTTTATTCTCCTTTTTCATCTTTTCCAGAAATTCTAATGTCCCTGAACGGGCGATCGTACCTATTCCCTGAAGAAGATCATCTCTTGTCATGCCTATACCATTATCCTCTATGGAAAACTCTCTACTTGTCTCATCTACCTTAATCTTTATCTCTAAGTCCTTGTCTTTATCGATAATATCGCTATTAGTTAACTGTAGATAACGAACCTTATGCAAGGCATCAGATGCATTGGATATCAATTCCCTTAAAAATATCTCCGGATGTGTATATAAGGAATGTATAATCAAATGAAGCAACTGCTTCATTTCTGCCTTATACTCAAATGTCTCTTTTCTTTTATCACCCATGCTTATCCCCCCTTTGATTAACATTAAACTTTAGTCCTGTCAAATCCCCAATATCAATATCTAATTTAGTATTATTTACGGCATACAATCATCCTACGTACTGTTTCTAAATTCATTATCACTGCTATTATAATCAATGCCCAATATGATTTATTAAACAATGCTGCAAGAAATATCAAAAAAACACGCACATCGCGTCCCAGCCTTAAACCGGAAACAGAAGGAGAAAACTTATCTCTCATAAGCCCGTCATATTTGTCTGCAGTATAGCTAAGCATAAATGAACCAATAACTGCAGCAAAACCTACTAATAAAACTATCTCCATACCTGATCTCTTCCATTCATGCCACATCAATCCAAACAACAACAATGCATCTGCATAACGATCTAAAACCGCATCAAGCCATCCACCGTAGCAACTTCGCATAAATTTTATACGTGCTATCTCACCATCACAACCATCCACAATAGATGCAAACTGGGCTAAAATGCCACCTATCAGCAATGAAATATATCCATTTAACATAAACAATAAGGCAGCAATAACAGAAATAGCAAACGAAAATACACTTATATGATTAGGTGTAACAGGGTAATTTATGAGTATAGACGAAATTCGTCTAGATAACGGTCTGTTTAACCATTTAGAAACAGGCCCATCATTTCCTTTACCTGCACAATTAATTAACAATCCAGAAACTGCCTTTCTAACACTATTGGAGTCATCTACATCAATCCAAAAAGAACCACTAACATCTACTGCCTTTACCTTAGCATTATCTGCCATCAGTTTTACTGCAGCTGACAAAGAACTATCAGATAAAGATACTGCCTTATGCAAAGCACTAAATATAGCAGGAAAACAATAAAAAACCCCTGTATCAAACCCATTATACTCAATCAAATCCTTACCTATAGCCTTAACCTTACCTGAGCATACATTAACCTTAGTAACATCATTTATATCTATATTAGGATTATCTATATCCCTATCAACTGCTAATGCTATTTCATCCTTACATACCCCACACGAAACAACAGCTGAGGCAATAGAAGGAGCAAAAAGATGATCGGACATAAGAAGGAGAAACGGCTCCCCCAGATATCTCTGAGCCTTAAGTACTGAGAAGCCGTTTTCCCTACTTGCCCATTCTTCATTATAAATGGTAGTAATATTAATACCTAACCTGCTAGCCAAGACAGATAAAAAACTACTTACCTCATCAGCCTTGTATCCTACCACTACATAAAAATCATCAGCACCTGCCTCCATGGCAGATCTTATACTACGCTCAATTAACGGGATACCTGCCAAAGGGTATAAAGGTTTACAATCACATTCCTGTTTAAGCCTGCTGCCTCGGCCAGCAGCAATAATGAGGCATTTCAGTTTACTCACTATCTCCTCCTGATATAAATGCCTCTACCCTACGAAATGCCTCATCATCAGGATATTGTTTTGGCGGATGCTTACAAAAATAAGCAGAAGGAGCTTCCAATACACCAGCTATCCCACGCTCAAGCGCAAGTTTTGTACATCGTATAGCATCAATAGCCACTCCTGCAGAATTTGGCGAATCCTCAACAGATAACCGTAATTCCAAATTCATAGGTACGTCTCCAAATAACCTTCCTTCCATACGTAGAAAGCATACCTTATTATCCTTTTGCCATGGGACATAATCGCTTGGACCAACATGAATATTCTCCTCATCTAAACGTTCAGCAGCAACAGACTGCACTGCCTCAGTCTTAGATTCCTTTTTAGATGCCAATCTGCTGTGATTAAGCATATTAAGAAAATCAGTATTTCCCCCAGTATTAAGCTGATAGGTTCTATCCAGTTTTACACCTCGTTTCTTAAATAAATCAGTAAGTGTCCTATGTGTAATAGTAGCACCAAGTTGAGCTTTAATGTCATCACCTACTATAGGGATATTCTTCTCCTTAAACCGTTTGGCCCATATAGGATCACTTGCAATAAAGACTGGTATATTATTAATAAATGCCACACCTGCCTCCAATGCACATTCAGCATAAAATTTAGTAGCCTCTTCTGATCCAACAGGCAGATAATTCAGTACCATATCTGCCTGACTGTCTTTCAAGAGACGTACGACCTCATCTTTATTAGGCTCTGCTTTCTCTGCCAAAACAAATGTATTTTTCTCATTATAATTTTTCATATGTTCAGAAAAACCATCTAAAATTCTACCCATATGCACCGTTACTCCTGAAGGAGGGATATTAGGACAAAATACAGCCGTACAGTTGGGCAAAGAAAATATCGCTTCGTGCACATCTTTACCCACTTTTCTCTTATCAATATCAAATGCACCTACTACCTGAATATCAGAAGGCAAATAGTTACCTATCTTCCAATGCATTAGCCCTATTGCATCATTTGCAGATTTGTTCTTATAATAATGAATTCCTTGGATTAAAGAACTGGCACAGTTTCCTATACCAATAATAAACACCTTAACAGCATCCATAATAATACACCTCCTTTTTAAAGATATAAATAAAAACAAACAAAAATTTAAGAGTTATAATAAAATAGAGGTAAAATATTTAAGAAAAAATAATCCTTAAATATATTTTTAAAGATGAGTAATTATATGATAAGCACTCAAAGAAAATTATAATTATTTTGAATTCCCTGCTTAATTAATATAATTTTAGCACTCCTAAAGCTAGACTGCTAATATATACCAAAAAAAATATATTTTGTCAAGACCACAGCTAAAGATATTTTAAATTAAAAATTATAAAGAACTCAGATTATTACAAAACTAATAACCAATATTCAACACCGTACCAACACTCATATTAAAAAAATCTTCTCTGTAAACTTGTCTAAATACATTCTCTGCTTCACTTCCTGTACAATGCGTAGGCCCTACCTTCTTTATCCCCATATCTTTAAACGTCTCTACGATTAGATTAAAAACAGATGCTGGCTTGTTTAGCAAATGAAATCCTCCCACAACAGCATATAACGGCCTACCTTGAAAGTGTTCAGAGATAATATTCAGCATATTAATAATACCTGGATGCGCACATCCTGTTATCACAATAAGCCCTCTTTCAGTGTCTATAATCAAGGCCTGTTCTGGGGTCTTTTCCCGTTTATATACAGCGGGGATTTCTCCAGTAACCCAGATGTCCTGAGTTATCTCATAAAAACTCTCCATTTCAAAAAGTCTCCCACCATGTAGACGAACATTATTTTTAAACTCATCACTAAAACCCGGACAGGCGTATACATCTATATCCTTTCTATAGTCAAGTAACTGCCATAAGCCTCCGGTATGATCCCAATGCTCATGTGATATAACAGCAGTAGTAATTATATTTAAATCTATCTCTAATGCATTAATATTATGAAATAAAAACTCTCCCTTCTCTCCTGTATCAAAAATAATATTATCTCCAATAAGAGCAGAAAATCCCCATCCTACCTGTAAGCTACTACTAACAGCTCTACTATTAAATAATACTGTTATCTTCATTTACAACTTATCCCTCCTTATCTATCACCTTTAAGCAAGGCTATCTCTCCTAAACTAACCCCTGCATGTTTGGCAATCACCGGACATTTAACTCTGAAAAGAAAATATATCCGTCTATCAGTATCAACACCATCTAATGCCTCATAATTTCCCTGCCCTTTACTGATAATAATATCTGCTTCTCTGAAAATCTGTAAAAAATCCTCTGAACATCTATTCAAAACAAGCCCAGGAGTATCCACACCGCTTGAAATAACCTTTGCCACTTTATCAATACCGGCTACATGTGCATCCTCTATCAATACATCATTGATTACTGCAGATCCTCTAACTGCAAAGAAAACCTCCTTCTCCTTATAAAACTCCTCTATAAAAGCCCTATCAAAAACTACTTCTCCTGCGTTATCTCCTAAATACAATACTATTTTAGCCTTACTTAAATCCTCCCTAAATAAATCATAATGAAACGTTGTCTTCTTAATACTGTCTAATTCGCCATTAAACAACTTTTCTATCTCTGAATCGATATCTAATGTATTTTTAGCTGCATAGTCTATTATATTACCCATTATAGCTAACTCTAAAGCTGTAAGAAGTCTATCATCAGATGCCTCAATCTTTCTCTTTAATTTTGGATAAAGATTTAATGCCATTCTATTGCTTTTTTCCTTTATATCCCGATAAAAATCTCTATCTCCACATTTAGCCTTAATCATACTATAAATACGTGGGGCTATCTCAGGCGGAGGCATATTCATAGAAATCTCCGGAACAAGCATACAGGCTTCATCAATCAAAGACTTATGCACCGTTTCATCAGATGTAATCAACCTACCAATCTCCAACACTTGCCTTAAAAAGCATGGAATACATTCAAGATATGTCCTCATATATACAAAACCTCTCATTCTATAAATTTTATATATTAATTAGACAATCCCTGGGTTATTTTATCCCAAATACAGGTAATCTCATAAGAAGCATCAAGACCTGAGACTTCCATTATAGTTTTACCAGAGACAACAGCATCCACAACAGCCCTATCAAATGCTATTCTACCTAAAAAGGCCACATTGTTCTGATCACAATAGCGTTCTATTTTATCTGCCATTTCTTTATTCAAATCATATTTGTTAATAACAACACCTACAGATATACCAAAATGCCTAGCAACTTTTATAACCCTATCCGCATCATGCAACCCTGAAAGGGTGGGCTCTGTTACAACCAATGCATAATCTACTCCTGATAAAGAAGATATTACAGGACACCCTATCCCAGGTGGACCATCTATAATAACCCAATCGCAATTATCTTCCTCTGCTATCTGTTTAGCCTTCTTTCTCACCAAAGCAACCAATTTCCCCGAATTCTCCTCTGCTATACCGAGCCGGGCATGAACCATCTTCCCATATCTAGTTGATGATACAAACCATTCTCCAGATATTACCTCTTTCATAGATACAGCCTCTGCAGGACATACTAATTTACAAAACCCACACCCCTCACACATACTACCATCCACTAAAAAATTATCGTTAATAGCAGTAAAACGACAATACTGCCTACACCTACCACATCTTAGACATTTTGAACTGTCAATAAAAGCACGCTGTCCCCCATGAAAAACATACCGTTCTTTTATTTCTGGGGATAAAAGTATGTGCATATTGGCCGCATCTACATCACAATCTGCCAATACCTTATTATGTACTAGATAGGCAAAAGCAGCTGTTATAACAGTCTTACCTGTCCCCCCCTTGCCACTAAGTATAATAACCTGCCTCACGCTTTGCAAATCCTTTCTATTTTGTAAAAGATATCCCTAAATATCTGTTTATATTCTGGCAGTATCTTTACAAGAGGCTCCCCCTTTGAATAGGCAGCTGCTATATCCTTCCCAAAGGGTATCTTCAACAATATAGGAATATCCTCTTTTCTGCAATATTCCTCTACTTTATTATCGCCCAAATCACATCGATTAATAATTGCCCCAAAGGCTATATTCATTTCCCTCATCAATTCTGAGGCCAATACAAAATCATTAAAACCAAAGGGAGTTGGTTCAGTCACCAATATACAAAAATTACTGCCTGAGACTGCATTTATAACAGGACAAGATGTACCAGGTGGAGCATCAATTATAACCAGCTTTTCTTTTCTGATAAGGTCTTTAACCTGCCTTATTAAGGCAGATGCTATAGCCTCAGATATATGCAATTCCCCATGAATGAACTCAATATCACATCCTACACCACCTTCTTCTATTATACCTATCTCTCTTTTACTATCCTTTATAGCATTTACAGGACAAACGTAGCCACACACGCCACACCCATGACAAAGATTAGGAAAATGTAAAATACGCCTACGGCTGTTGTCATTATTGCTCATTACAGCAATAGCATTATAATTGCAAGCCTCAGCACATTTTCCACAATAAGTACATTTGTCTTCATCTATTTTCGGTACAGTAATATACCCCGAAGTTCTTTTATAAAAACGTGGATTTAAAAAAATATGCGCATTAGGAGCCTCTACATCGCAATCAAGAAATTGGACATTATTCAAAGACAACGCCATTGACACTGCAACGGTAGTCTTTCCTGTTCCCCCCTTACCACTGGCAATTGAAATAATCATAAATTCACCTTATCTGTTTATTTGTAGCTATAAAAGTATCCTGAAATATACCTCTATACTCCTCAATCTTAAAATTCCTTTTCAATAAATAATCTGCTATCTCATTAAGGGCATAAGGAGATCTTGTATGAACCCGCCCTTCACTTTTATGAATATTATCCACCAAGGCAAAGCCTTTTTCAGAAAAATCACTTAAAACTATCTTACCGGAAGGCGATAATATCCTTATCATTTCATCTATAACATTAAAAGGTTGACTAAGATGATGGGTTAAGTTAACTGAAAAAATTACATCAAACTCCCCATCTGAAAAATCTGTATTTCCTGCATCTGATACCAAAAAGGTTACATAGTTCTCCAACCCCAAATATCTCAACCTCATTTTTGCAAATCTCTGTTCTTCCTTAGAAATATCTATCGAAACAAACTTATAACCATTTTGTGCTAACTGTAGAGTCAAATACCCTTTACCAGTGCCTATCTCTAGTATCTTTCCGTTTAAAGGTAATGCCTTTTCTATAATAACCTGTCGTTCCTTCTCTATATCATAACCAAAGCGTTTAAAAAGTAAGAATCTTTCAGTATATTTATTATAATTCTCAATAAGCTCATTATCCAACTAAGCGCCCCTACCTTCCTTATATCTTTCTATAGCATCTTTCACCGGACCAGATACATCTGTGATAACCTCAATGCCAGCTGCCTCTAATGCCTTAGCAGCATTGGGTCCAACTTTCCCAGTCAATACCACACTAGCCCCCTTCTCAGACACAAGCTGGGCAGATTTAATTCCTACCCCACCAGTTGCTGATACATTAGTATTTTCCACAGACTCATATTCCATAGTATCTGTATCAACAAAAATAAAATAGGCACACCTGCCAAAACGCTGATCAACCATAGCGTCCAAATTATTTCCTTCTGATGTGACACATATTTTCATAAATACCTCCCCCACCATCATAATTAACAACCATGGTTATAACCATGATCGCATATCTGTTTATCCAAACCATAACCTTTTCCTTCACCCGGAATACACAAACTATCTGTCCCTTTCAAAGTACCATTAATCAGTTCATCTATAACATCATCAACACTTCCTGATATACCCGTTATGGTTTCTATACCAAACTCCTCAAAAAAACCCTTTGCTCTCATACCCATACCACCTGCTACAATACAATTTATCCCCTTCTCATGTAAAAATTGCGGTATAAGCCCTGGTTGATGACCTGGATTCTCTATTTGTTCTTTTTTAAGAATATTACCATTCTCTATTTCTACAATCGTAAAAACAGGACACCTACCAAAATGTGCAGATACCATACCGTTATCTGTAGAAATTGCAATACGCATAATCACTCCCTTCACAATTCACTAAATTCCCTATTCCGCTATTCTGCACTATTTAACCTTGTTGATTTGTGCATTTTTCACTATTTAACAAGGTTAAATAGTGCAGAATAGCATTAAGCTATTAATCTTATGACTGTTCTAAACTATCAAGTTGCTTACGAACTGCCTCTAACCTCTTTTTTAAAGCCTCCTCTTCGGCTTTCAATACAGAGGCATCTTGTTTTTGAGGATATTCTCCTCTTGCCCAAGCAGGCAGACCTGTTGCATAGAACATATTTCTAAACCCTCTCCTGCCCCTCAAGCCTAATCCTAGTCCACGACCAGAAGGAAAACCAAATCCCCCGGCACCTACATTCAGATATCCAGGGACATTAAATCCTGCACAATATCCCCAACCGCCACCTGTCATGGGGCCTGCACCTGCCGGACCTGTCCCATCTCCTCTTGGCATACAGCACCTCCTTTCTTTAAATATATATCCTTTTAATGTAAAAATTTAAAGACATATTAATAATAATGATAACCGTTTTCATCAATATTTATAAAAATTGGCTGTTTTCAACAAACAAAAAACAATCGCTAACTACGCTTCTGACAATTACTACACAAACCATAAAATTGAATTAAATGATGTGATATCTTAAAATTATATTTCTCAGAAAGCCCTTTTTCTGTCCGTATTAATAAATCAACCTCTTCATCTATAAAATCAGTATAATCTATAACTCTATTACACGATGTACATATAAGATGATGGTGATGTCTACTACCATCTGGACCTTCTGATAACTCATATCTCGATCTGCCATCGCCAAAATCAAATTTAGAAATGAGTCCCATACTCACCAATATATCTAATGTCCTATATATAGTAGTAAGACCTATAGCCGGATTAAGTTTATGAGCACTAATAAATATTTCTTCTGCACTAAGATGCTTTTTGGTTTCCGACAACACTTTCAATATAACCTCCCTACTTGCAGTAATCCTATATCCACATCCTCTAAATCTTCCATGCCACCACGGTCGTTTCGCATTCATATTACCAGACATTTTTTATCCCTTCTATTTGATAATGGTTTTCATTATCAAATATAACAAACAAAATAAATGCTGTCAAGCTTTAAATTTCTTAATGTTTTCAAAATTAATACATATAAAAAAAATCTAATGCTCACAAAATATTACAAAAAAGTGGATTAAGAAATTATATACTTAAGATTCCCAAATATCTCTTTTTATAATAAAAACCAATAATTTCTTTCAGCTTACTATTTACAAACTGCAATGGCCTGTCTAATCCCTATATTCTTGGCCAACTGAGGGGCAAGCTCTTGAATACGTAGATAATGCTCTTTAGCCTTATCACACTTACCCATAATATGATATATAGATGCCATCTGATAATGCACATCTATACTCTCTCTCAAAGTAAGAATATATTTATATAATTGCAAGGCACGGTCATAATCTGCTTTCTGTTTATATATATATGCAAGATTATACATAGCATCAACCTGATATGGATTAATATTTAATACCCTCTTATAATATTGCCTTGCTTTTATAAATTCATTATTAAATAGATAAATATTTGCAAGATTATACAATGTATTCGTATCATATGGCCTTATGGCCAAGGCCTTCTTACATGCCTCTACTGCCTTTTTATAATTATTCCTTCTACCATAAACCACACATTCTTTGGAATTCTTTAAGAAATCGATCATATTAGAAGCCACCTGCTTGGGCTTAAATATTAAGACAAATACAAAAAAAGACATAACAACACATGTTATTCTTAATAATCTTCTCTCTCTTATTTGCTCTACCAACCAAAATAATGCACAAGTCTCATACATAATTAAAAATGGCAAAATAGATGCCCTATGCTTATTAGTAAGGAAAAAAATTAATGTAAAAACTAACTGGCTTAATATCATAATATTAATAAAAATACTCTCCTTATATTTTTTTCTCATAAAAAGAATGCCAAGTATAGCAAGATAACAGATTATACTAAAAGGATTAATATCGAGCATATTCTTCCAGTCACGCAAAAAAAGCATATCCATATCATAGGCATCTTCTGTATCAGTAAAAAAAAGTAAAAATTTCTTTAATAAAAGTCTGCTATAAGATATTGGCGAAGATAAAATATAATTAATCCCTTTTTTAAACCAAAAATATGATACCTCTGACGGTCTTAGACTACGACCTGCATATTTGCTAGCAATAATTTTTTGATCCTCATCCTGTCCCCTATGATCAGGTCTTATGAATGATGGATTACTAAAGACTCCATTGGCATCTGGATTATTCCCAACAAAAAAACTTAACCCACTCTGGGCACTTATCCATATCCAATCCCCGCCTATAAGTTTATTTCTTAATCCAACCCCTGATAAAATTATAAAAATACCCAATCCTAACGGAATTAACGCTCTCAATACATATTTCTGTAGTTTATGCCTATAAACCACAAAAAAATAAGCAATAATACCCAAAGAAAATAACAACATCTTCCCATCGCCTAATGCACTCAAACCAATAATAATTCCTAAAAAAAACCACTCTCTCTTTTTCTTCATTTGCTCTCTATGTAAGAAAAAATAGATAATGCTTAAACTCAAAAAAATATTTAATCCTACTGGCATCATAAGACAATCGTAACAAATCAAGGTAAAATTAGTTGCAACAAGGACTCCTGCAACCACTCCTACCTTTTTATCAAATATCTTACTGGCAACCAAATATGTAAGACTACAATTAACTGCTCCAATTAAAATATGAATAATACGTATTAAATATGGATTAGAAAATGTTATAGAGTAAAGTATTGCCAAGAAATAAGGATATAACGGCATTCCCCAGAACACATCCCTGCCTATCCAATTATGATAAACTATATCCCTTGCCCAATTATCATAATAAATGACATCTGAACTGGGATTAAAATAGAAGAAATAATGCCTCATCAATGCATCATTCATTAAAAGCCTAACAATGTAGGCTAAAAAAAATATCAAAACTGCCGGTCTACGAAGGCTATTAAAAGATGTACGCAAAATATTAAATAAGTGCATATGTTTTACAATAATAAAGGTCCTTTTGTGCTATCCACAGAAAAAAATAGGTGTGCACAGGCAACAACCGTAATAGCAGCTGTCTCTACCCTTAATATAGTATTACCTAAGCTCACAGGAACACAACCTTTCTCTTTAGCCATCTCATACTCGGCTTCTGTAAAGTCTCCTTCAGGACCAATAAAAAAAGATATTTTAGATGGTATCTGCAAATTTTTTAAAATATATAATAAATTTTTTCGTTCCCCTATAAGACTTGGTATAATAGCAACTCCTGACTTCGTCAACAAATCAAGTGCCACTGAGAATTCCATAGGAGTATGGATAATAGGAATAATACTTCTCCCAGATTGTTTTGATGCATTAATCGCTATTGTTTTAAAACGTTCGAGCTTATGTAATAATTTATCTTTATTGAAAATAATCTCCGTTCGCTCTGTCTCTAACGGGATAATTTCAGTCACTCCCAATTCTGTTGCCTTTTCTACAATAACCTCGAACTTCCCTCTTTTAGGCACAGCACATGCCAAAATAATATCGGGTGAATTTCTTATATATTGTTTAACAGAAATAATATTAACTATCACCTTTCTCATCCCAACTGATGAAATAATACCTTCTGCCTCATTCCCCTTGCCATCGAACAGATATATCTTATCTCCTTCCTTCAACCTTAACACTATCCGCAAATGATGCACTTCATCAGGATTAGATAAACATACTGATGTGGAGCTAAAATTTACCCCTGGACAATAAAACCTATACATAACTCACTCCTGCTTAACTAAAATTTATAAAAATACTATTTCAAAATAGCAAGGGCAACAACCCATAATCACCGAATACAAAATATCATTATCTATTTATACATTTTTTCGATATCGAAATAACGGCATATACTTATCCATAGCATAATTTATAATATCCATAGTAAGTTTCTTTGGAAATAAAACCGTTGCCAAAAGTCTATTAAAATTATGAAATGTAAGTAGTTTTGAGTGTTTAAGTAGCTCCGGTAACGAATACCATATATTATAAATCATAAGTTTTCTTCTCCACTGAATAATCTGCGTATAACTTTTTGTATTTCCTATAGGTAAACGAAGATCCAAAAAGTAACCTCGCTTAAGCTCGTCTTCACTAATAAGTTTTTTTTTCATATAATAATCATATAACTTTGTCCCCTTAAAAGGAGTTGTAATACTAAAACTAGCAGGTATTCTAATCTCCCGCATCAAATCTATACTCTCTTTAATAGTATCATCTGTCTCTTCTGGTGCACCTACCATAAAAAAGGCCTTACATATTAAATTGTATTTTTTACATGCCCTCACTACTTCTATTATCTTTTTCGTAGACACCTTTTTATTATAAACAGTATTTCTTATATATTCACTTCCTGATTCAATCGCTAAGGATACCTCAAGTGCTCCTGCTTTCTTTAAATACCATATAACCTCATCATCCAAAGTCTTTACTGATAAGCCATTTAAAGGGATAAACTTAATAGGACCTATTTTACCATTAACTATCTCTTTAAGTATAGCAATAGTACGCTCTCTTGAGAATGAAAAATTATCATCTACAAATGCAAACTGTCTTACCTTATATGTTTCCACCAAATAGCTGAGTTCCTTAACTACATTATCAGGACTTCTCGCCCTCCATTTTCTACCATGCACAAGATATAAATTACAATACCTACACTGATTAGGACAACTCCTAGAAGTTAAAACTGGGAAATACATTCCCTTTAATTGAGCTATATAATCTTTCCTGCAAAGCTGTTTATATCTATTTATATCAATCAAAGAATAATCAGGAAAAGGCAAAGTATCAAGGTCAGTTATAAAACTCTTCTTTGGGTTGCAGATAATTTTACTATTATCTCTAAAAGCCACACCATCTAAACCAGAAGGTGTCGTTCTTGAGAGAACATGTTTAAATAATTCCAAGCAACTAAACTCGCCTTCTCCTAAAATTATGTAGTCTGCCTTACTTGAACAGAGGCAATATTCAGGGAAACACGTAGGATGAATTCCACCTATCACAACAGGAATATCTTTAAACCATCTTTTAATTATCTCAATCAGCCTCTGTACAAATGGCCATCTTGCGGAATATTGACATGTTATGCCTATCATCTGAGGGTTAAACAAAGAAAGATTATTAAATAAACTATTAAGATTATAGCCTAGGTATCGAAATCCTTTATCCCTAACAAACCTATCTAAATTATAAATCCGTACATCAAATCCATTGCTTTTCATGTAAGTAGCAAGATAGAGAAGAGAAAGCGGTGGCATATGTTGATGAAAATCTTCTTTTAATATGTAAGGTGAATTTAAAAAAGCAATCCTACCATTGTTCCTTTCTGACATAAATTATACCCATTCCATATATAAAAATTAAGATATGTATAGTTCTGTAAAAATAAATTTTGTAAAATGTTAAATAATATTTCTGTCGTTTTTTAACATAAATAAAAACTTTAAAATATATCATAATCAGAAACAAGAATTTTATAAACTATTTTAAAAACATTCAAATAAAATATACAATACATTAATATTTTTTATAACATCAATAAAAAAATAACAATAATTATTGGGATCCTTGAATTCTTTAAATATAACTTGACAAAATTAATAAAAAATATATATTAATGCTAATGATTAGCATTAGCGATAATAAACTATGATAAATAATATAAAAAAAACAAGAAAAACAACCCAAGGGCAGATTATTATAGAAGAACTTACAAAAACATACACACATCCTGATGCAACAGAACTTTATGAAAAAGTAAAAAAAAGACTACCTAAAGTAAGCTTAAGTACAATATATAGGAATCTTGAAAAACTAGTGAATGAAGGAGTAATACTAAAACTAGATATAGATGGGAGTCCTGCTCGCTATGACAGTCATACTCATCCACACTATCATATCAAATGTACAAACTGTGGAAAAATAGATGATATATCTCTAAAACAAAATATAGCAGTAGATAAAATCATCGAAAAAAAATATGGTTATAAAATGGTTAAACATAATGTAGAATTTTGGGGAATCTGTCCTAAATGTAAAGACAAATCCAATGACTTACAAAAAACAAAACAAAAAACTGAGCCACACTGATGAATTAAAGATACAACTCAATAGATTATACGATTATTATAATCATTACAAATTTATACATCCTGATCCTCTTGAATTTTTATATAACTATAAAGACAGATTGGATCAAGAAATCGTTGGATTAATAGCATCCAGCTTGGCATACGGGAAAGTAAACCAAATATTAAAAAATGTACAAAAAATCCTAAATATATTAGGGAAAAGACCAAGGCTATATTTAATGACGAAATCTCCTTCTGAGATAAAAAAAGATATATTAGGATTTAAATATAGATTTACAACAGAAGAAGACATGTTTTCATTACTCATTGGAATAAGAGGGATAATCAAACAATATGGTTCTTTGGAAACAGGATTTAAATCTCATCTTAACAATAAAAAACATCCCAAAATAATTTATGCGCTAATGGGGTTCTGTGAGGAGATAAAAAAGGCTTCTGGTAATAAGATTAACTTTCTTATTCCCTCCCCTTCTAAAGGAAGTGCTTGCAAAAGATTCAATCTATTCTTGCGATGGATGGTACGTAGTGATAAAGTAGATCCGGGCTGCTGGGAAGGTATTCCATCTTCTATACTTATCGTACCAGTTGACACACATATGTTTACGATAGCACATACCCTTGGCTTCACAAAAAGAAAAAATGTTGACCTTAAAACAGCTATTGAGATTACAGAGAAATTCAAATACATACAACCTAATGATCCCGTAAAATATGACTTTGCTTTAACTAGACTTGGCATTAGGGATGAAATGGATATAGTGCCATTTCTATAAATCTATAACAAACAAAAAAAAGGGGGCAATACAATGTCTTTAAAAGGAACAAAAACAGAAAAAAATATCCTCACAGCTTTTGCAGGTGAATCACAGGCACGCAACCGTTATACCTACTTTTCAGCCAAAGCGCGAAAAGAAGGATTGATTCAAATGGCAGCTATATTTGAAGAAACTGCAAATCAAGAAAAAGAACATGCTAAAAGATTATTTAAGTTGCTCGAAGGTGGGGAAGTCGAAATTACCGCAACATTCCCCGCAGGTATAATCGGGACAACACTAGAAAACCTCAAAGCCGCCGCGGCAGGAGAAAACTATGAACATACAAAAATGTATCCTGAGTTTGCCAAAATAGCACGTGAAGAGGGATTCGAAGACATAGCAAAAATATTTGAGGCAATAGCAGTAGCAGAAAAACAACATGAAAAACGCTATAAAGAGCTTGCTGCAAACATAGAAGCAGGTAGAGTATTTAAACGAGATGGTAAAGTAATATGGCGATGCAGAAACTGCGGCTACCTCCATGAAGGTGAAGAGGCCCCTGAAAAATGCCCAGCATGTGCACATCCACAGGCACATTTTGAACTGCTTGGGGAAAATTGGTAATAGGCCAATATCTCTACATAAATATAGCAAGCCCATTAAATCTTGCCTATAAATCTATTATATTATATAAACCCTGCAAAAAGAGGGAAGATCATGACTGTAAAAAAACTTCAAATCTACAAATGTGAAATATGCGGTAACATAGTAGAAGTAGTCCATACAGGTAAACCTGCTCTGGTATGTTGTGAAAAACCAATGACACTTTGCACAGAGAATTCCATAGACGCCTCTACAGAAAAACATGTTCCTATTCTTGAGAAAACAACAAATGGGATTATTGTAAAAGTAGGCAGCAGCCCCCATCCTATGGAAGATGCACATTATATAGAATGGATACAAATTAACACAGGAAATAAATCATATAGGGAATTTTTTAATCCTGGGGACATCCCTGAAGCAAAATTTGAAATTAATGCAGATGAAAATATAAATATAATAGAAGTACGTGCATACTGTAATCTGCACGGATTATGGAGGAATTAAGAATGATAACAGGAAAAATGCAAGAGGCCCTAAACAAACAAGTCAATGCCGAGTTTTATTCTGCCTATCTCTATCTTGCTATGTCTGCATGGTTCGATTCCATAGATATGCCCGGTGCGGCTAACTGGATGAGAATACAATATACTGAAGAAATAATCCATGCAGAAAAAATATTTGATTATATAAAAGAACGTGATGGAAGAGTAATATTACAAGCCATAGAAAACCCTCCTTTAAAATGGGAATCTGCCTTAGATGCATTTAAAGCAGCATATAATCATGAGCAAAAAATAACAGCAATGATATCAGAACTCGTAGATATTGCAAGAAAAGAGAATGATTTGGCAACTGAAGTCTTTTTGCAATGGTTCGTAAATGAACAAGTTGAAGAAGAAGCCTCTGTAAAGGCTATTGTACAACAACTTAAACTGATAGAAGGCTCACAAAATGGCATGTTTATGATAGATCGTGAACTGGCTACAAGGACCAAGCAATCTCCCTCTAGCAAAAGTCAATAAAATAAAACTATACGACTAAAAAGATACTATCATCTTTTCCCTAAAGGGAGAAAAAATATGACAAAGAGAACAGACATTACCACCTCAAGCTTCAATGCTGTCAGGCTTACAAACGATGTGTTCTGGGTTGGAGCAATAGATTGGACTACAAGAAACTTCCATGGATATAATACAAGCCGCGGGACAACTTACAATGCATATCTTATCATAGGTGAAAAAGTTACTTTAATAGATACAGTAAAATTCCCTTTCAGAGATGAAATGCTTGCAAGGATCTCTTCTGTCATAAATCCAAAAGATATTTGCTATATAATCTCGAACCACGCCGAACCAGATCATACAGGTGCACTTAAATGGATAATAGACAAAGTCAATCCAGAAAAAGTGTTTGCGTCAAAGATGGGAGTTAAAGCACTTAATGCACACTATGGATTAAATGACATAATAACTGCTGAAGATGGATCAGAGCTTAATATAGGAGGAGACCTTAATTTATCTTTTATAAATACACCCATGCTCCATTGGCCTGACAGTATGTTTTCCTATCTAAAAGAAAAACGAATTCTGTTTTCGCAAGATGCCTTTGGTATGCATCTTGCCTCTGGCAAACGATTTGCAGATGAAATGGATAAATATATACTCTGCGAAGAGGCAAGTAAATATTATGCAAATATACTCATGCCCTATTCCAAGTTTATCTTAAAACTTATAGAAAAAATAAATTCTATTAATCTACAAATAGATATAATTGCTCCTGATCACGGCCCTATATACCGAAGTTCAAAGGATATAGAATGGATATCAAATATGTACTCGTCATGGGCATCGAAAAAAACAATATCTAAGACTGCTGTTATCGTATATGACACTATGTGGCAAACTACAGATGTTATGGCCCGTGCTATTGCAGAGGGAATTGAGCTAACAGGTGCGACCGCTGCACTGTATCCTCTGCAATCATCTCATAGAAGCGATATAGCTGCAGCATTACTAAAGGCTGGAGCGTTAATTGTAGGCTCTCCTACTCTAAACAATAATATGTTTCCAACTGTTGCTGACCTATTAACTTATATAAAAGGATTAAATCCCACAAAATTAATAGGTGCTGTATTTGGTTCATATGGCTGGAGTGGGGAGGCGACAAGTCAAATAAAACAAATATTGGAAGATATGGAAGTAAAGCTTATCAGCGAACCTATAAAAATAAAATATGTTCCAAAAAATGAAGATCTTCTATCCTGCCAACAACTTGGGCGTTCAATAGGCACACAGCTTAATAAAATATGTATTGAAAATGATAAAAATGACTAAAATTAACGAATATGTATTACAGACACTTAGCTATGGAGTCTATATAATATCCTCCTGTTTCAACGGGAAATTAAACGCCCAATTAGCGAATATTGTCTTTCAAGTTACTGCTGAACCAGAACGGATTGCAGTGGGGATACATAAAGATAATCTAACACACGAATATATAGGAAAAAGTGGGGTCCTAGCTGTATCTGTTATATCAGAATCAGCTCCTATGAATTATATCCTCCCTTTCGGCTTCAAGTCAGGAAGAGATGTGAATAAACTTGTTAATATCTCATTTAAAATAGGGACAACAGGTTGTCCTATACTTACAGAACATACTCTCTCAGCAATCGAGGCAAAGGTAACAAAAAAATTAGATATAGGGACCCATACTCTTTTTATCGCAAACATCATAGATACTATCTCTCTTGGTAAAGGCACCCCCCTCACTTATCTAGAATACCATAATAGAAAAGGTAAAACCCCAAAAAATGCCCCTACATATAGACATGCAAAAACTATTTCTTAGTAATAGTATTCTTATAAATTTTAATCATATTATTTTAAAATACTGCCATAATAAAAGGTGCGCCATTTTAATGGCGCACCTTTTAAACGGAGCGTTATTATAACCTTTCCATTACGACTAAATCTTCCCTAACATCTGTTTTAAATCTTCTTCTGGTGTAGTAATCCCCGAAATATTAAACCTCTCAACAAGTACATCTAATATTGATGGTGATATAAATGCTGGTAAAGATGGTCCTAATTTAATATTCTTGATCCCAAGATATAACAAAGTAAGCAATATAGCCACGGCCTTCTGTTCATACCATGCCACATTTAACGAAAGAGGAAGACTATTTATGTCAGTATCAAATGCCTTTGCCAGAGCAATAGCGATCTGTATAGCAGAATAGGCATCATTACACTGTCCACAATCCAACAATCTGGGAATGCCTCCTATCTCTCCTAATTTAAGATTGTTAATTCTGTATTTAGCACATCCTAATGTAAGAACAACACAATCATCAGGGATGAGTCTAACAAATTCTGTATAATACTCTCTTCCTTTTTTACGACCATCACACCCCCCCACTAAGAAAAAGTGCCTCATTGCCCCTGATTTAACTGCCTCAACAACCTTATCTGCTACTCCCAAAACAGTATTTCTGGCAAAACCTATAGTTATATATTTTTCTTCCATATCCTCAGTAAAACCATCTGCCGCAAGTGCCGCCTCAATTACAGGAGAAAAATCATACCCCTCAATGTGTTTTACCCCTGGCCAACCAACTACACCTGTAGTAAAAATACGCTCTTTATACGAATCGCGTGGCTGCTGCAGACAATTTGTTGTCATAACGATAGGCCCAGGAAACCGGTCAAACTCATTCACCTGCTGCCACCATGCACCACCATAGTTACCGACCAAATGCGGATATTTCTTAAGTCCGGGGTAGGCATTACATGGCAACATCTCTCCATGTGTATATACATTTATGCCTTTACCCTCTGTCTGTTTTAACAATTCTTCCAAATCCTTAAGATCATGACCTGATACCAAAATAGCCTTTCCTTTCTTAGGAGTAACCCTTACCTGTGTAGGTTCAGGATGGCCATAAACCTCAGTATTCCCTTCATCAAGTATCTCCATAACCTTTAAATTAATCTCACCTGTCTTCATAGCTAATTCAAATAATTCATCTATGCTAAACTCCGGTCTTGTCAAAAATGCTAATGTATCGTGTACAAATGTATATATCTCATCAGATTCCTTTCCCAAAATAGACGCATGATATCCGTATGCAGCAATACCCTTAAGACCATATATGATAAGCTCATACAAACCTGCTATATCCTCACCTAATTCCTGTTTACGTTTTTCTATACCAACCTGCTCTCCCTGTTTTATTAATTCGTCTAAGGAATCTGATAAAACAATGGAGGCCGCTCCTTCAAGGAGAGGGCCATTATCTCTTACCCGATCCCTCATCTGAATCGCCTCTTGTAGAAACTGTTGAAAACGAACAGGATCAAAATTTACATTTGTTAGAGTAGAAAATAAAGCACGAAAAATAAACCTATCTACTTCAGTATCTCGTCTACCCGAACGCACTACATATTGAGCGATGCCCTTACATACCTCTACTAATAAATCCTGCAAGGCTGCTGTAGCTGATTCTTTCCCACATACGCCCCTAATCGTACATCCACTTCCTTTTGCAGTCTCTTCACATTGAAAACAAAACATCATTTCCTCCTTTTTTAATTAATTTATTATTAATAATAAACTCTGTCTTGGCAATAGTTCTACCAGTCACTGTCTTAAAAATGTGGTTTATTTTCTCTTCTAGTAACTCCTTATTCCCCTTAAACGCAGGCAATAAATCATAAAAATTAACAAGCCAGTCTGCATCCCATAAAATACGAAACTCTAAAGTATCAATATCTCTGGCAGAATGATGATTTGCTATAATTTTAAGTATATGCTTAATATCATCATCTAACATCATTGTTCTTTTAAGAATAGGTCCTGCTATCAACGGCCCTTCTATTTCCTGATATACACCACTACAGTCCCCGTATTTCCTCTCTGCCTCATGAATACCTATATCATGAAGGATAGCAGAAGCCACAACCACGTTGCCATTACCTCCTTCCTTAGCTAATATTTTCAACGCATAACTCAACACATTCATAGCATGATTGATACGCCGAATATCCTCACCAAATATCCTCTGCATCTCACTGACAAGCATATCCTTTAATTTTTTATCATATAAATTTTCCTGTTTCATAATCTCTCCTAATGTTCCTAAACTATTGTGACTTCCATTTATATTATCTTTATTATCTTCTGTTTATCCTCTTTTCATTATAATGTCTTATCCCTTTTATAAATACCCTTAAAATCGGATAGTTTTTTTACCTTTAAATAGTGAAGGACTTCTTTATTAATATTACCTATAAGCTGACCTAATATACACATATTCTTTCGGCATATTCTTTTTGGCAAAAGACATTCTTCTATTTTAAACTCTCCTTCTATTGCAGTAAATATATCAAATAGTCTTATCCGTGTTGGAGGCATAGCAAGTAGGAACCCTCCATGAGGTCCTCTAACAGATCTAACTAATCCCACCTTACTCATACGCTGAAATACTTTAGACAAATGATTCTCTGATACATTTAATGCCACGGCCATATCCTTTATAGAGACAATATCTCTATCTGCGCGATGGACAAGATAGACCATTCCATGAAGGGCCAATAAGGTTGCTTCTGATATTCTAAGTAAATTATTCATAGTAAATCTCTTTTTAAGTAAACAGGTACTATTATACCTCTTTATACGAAAAAAAACAAACTTTTATTTATTACATCTAAAACATCTATATCCTTATATATATTTTATGGATCGGAGGGGAATCGAACCCCCAACCTCTTGATTGCGAACCAAGCGCTCTCCCAATTGAGCTACCGACCCAAAAATAATAGAAGAATAAGTTCAACTATGAGCCAACGGCATTACTCTAGTAGTGAGACTATATTCCGGATTATCTATAGGATGTGATAATTTGCTGGGCTCATAAGAAGTCTTAATAGTAAACTCAATACTACCGTCACTTAAAAACTGAAAAAATTCTCCGTCGCCTTCATGCACCAGATCAATAACATGTTCTATAGAAGTAGTTCCAACCGAACATGTAGATGCTGATGAACAAGGCACATTAGCTGATGATGTGCCTACATACCTGTATAGCGAATAAGTTGTACCATGATAATAACATATCCAAATATCATCAGCATATGATGACGGATCGTTTACATCATGTCTAAAACAAATAGATTGATCAGTCGAATTCTGATATACAGCTATCCCTGGATTTATAGTATCTCCTACAGCTAATTTGGCATCCTCGACAAGGAGATCCATCGCAGAAGCAAGTCGCATACGCAAAGTAGTAGTTCTACTTGCAGAATCCTGAAATTGTTTTATAGACAAACTAAACCCAACAACCCCTAACATTACAATGCCTATAAGGATAGTAGAAACCAATAATTCTGTTAAAGTCAGCCCCTCAATATATTTGCTCATAACTAGTCTGGATAATAAATATTCATAAAAATCTGTCTAACGTTTGTTCCAGGGAGATCTACTAAATAATAATTTACTACATATTCATTATTACTACCTTTTAAAATAGTATGTAGCACTCCTGTGGCCAAAGGACCAGTAGAGTCATCCCATGTCGTTGGATCTATACTATTCCTTAACGACTCTATAACACTTTTTCCTATATATGCAGCCGTTATTCTTTTATCAACCTCCCTGCCCTTAGGGGCTAACACAGGTAAGGTAGACATAATACCTACTGTAGCTATAATAAAGATAATAGCAGTTACAATTACCTCTACCATAGACTGTCCATCTTCTTTAAGTACCTTTAACATAGTTTCTTAAGGAACTAAATATAATATTTACCTAGACTAAAAACCTAACTTACTACAAATACTGGGGACGTCACATGAAATATCTCCATTACTGTTAATAGATAAGGTATATGCACCTGTATTACGTTGAATAGTAGCTACAGCAGCTGCATTGTTAAATACATTAGGCTGATTAAAATAAGATAAAGAAGGGATAGTCACATCTAAAGAATTTAAAGAACTCGCATAATTACCATTATTGTCAAAGGCATATAACCTCTGTGCTGCTAACAACGACCTAAGGACCTCCACTCCCTCAGAGGCATGGGACTTTTCTATAACATAAAAGAAACGAGGAAACGCAAGGGCAGCGATTACACCTATAATTATAATTACAAGGAGTAATTCAAACAAAGTTACTCCAATTGTTTCTTTATCCATAAAACCAATCATAAACAGAAACATCGAAACCCTTTACCCCTATATCAGAGCTTCGATGCCTTCTGTTACCTTATCTTTTTGTTACATAATAATTACACCACCAGTCCAACATTCATATCATATAAATTATATTTATTAATGCCAGCTTGACCATGGACCTGTCCCTGTCCTCGTATAACCGCTGGAGTCTTGAGTAACAGTTATAGTACTTGTACCATCTCCACCGTCTAAAGTATTTCTTGTTGCCGTAATTGTATATCCTGTGGTACTAACACCTGTTATTGTATATGTAAAATGCTGATTGGGTGCAGAAAGGTCCACATCTAAATTAGAAAAATTATCACAATCAACATATGTCCCTGCCTTTTCTGTATAACATCTTTCAAGAGAATTTCTTATCTCTCTAATAAAACTCATAGCCTCGTTACCACGGGACTTTTCAACCATACCAAACATACGTGGAAGAGCAAGACTGGCTAATACACCAATAATAATTAGTACGATCATAAGTTCCAATAACGTGAAGCCTTTTCTGCTCTTAAGATTCATTTTACCTTCTCCTTTCTTTATTAAATTTGATTTTTATTATCCCTTATATATTACTCTCTTTTCCCCACTTTCTCCTTTTGCTACTAAATGCTATTAAAAGTATAAGATATTTATCTGCTGGTGTCAAAAAAGAATTCTTTTATTTTTCCCTTTCTTTATCTTAACCTAAAAAATCCGCAAATATGTATATAATTACGTCGAAGATAGTATATACTAAATGGGGAAAAATCAAAAGATAAAATTAAATTTATTCTCTATGCCATCTGAGTAATATTAAATAATGGTAAAAACATTGCCATCACTAACATACCAATAACAAGCCCCATAAATATAATCATAATAGGCTCAATAACGGTCGAAAATCTTTCCATAAATGTCTTGACATTATTTTGATAAAAATCTGCGACATGTTTTAACATCTGACTGAGTTCACCTGTTTCTTCTCCTACCATTATCATCTGAATTACCATCGGGGGGAAAAACCCACTTCGTCCCATAGGAGCTACAATAAGTTCGCCTGCCTTAACACCTTCTTTTATATCATTTACAATAAGTGCACATGTTTGATTAGATACCAATCTTTCAGTAATATCCAATGCCTGCAAGATAGGAACGCCTGATTCAACTAAAATAGACATCTGAGAACAAAAACGTTCTACGACTATCAATTTATATATTTCTCCAATCTTCGGTAATGAGTAAATAAAGTTTTCAAATTGAAGCCTTCCATTATAAGTCTTAATGTATTGTTTGAACGCTATACCCAAAATCCATAGAAAACCTATTATATATAAAAATTTGGCCTTCAAGAAATCAAATACATTTAAAATAATCCTTGTAAATACAGGCAAACTCGCATGCATACTATTGTATATCTGTTGAAATTTTGGGGCTATAAAAAATGCGAATATTACAATAACTGTAACTGCTACAAAGCACAAAATAGCAGGATACAAAATACCTGAAATAATAGCAGATTTAAATGCCGCTTGTTGCTCTAAGTAAAAAGCTAATTTCTCCAACACATTAGGACATGTTCCAGATGCCTCTCCTACCTCTATAAGACTACACCAGAATTGGCTAAATACATCAGGATAACGACTTAATGCCCTACTTAAAGGTTTCCCTTGCTCTACATCCTCTTTTACCTTTGTCAAGATCTCATAAAACCTCTTACTCTGTGCCTGTGATAAAACAACATCTAATGCCCTAACCAAGGTTACCCCCGCATTTAACATTGTGGCCAGTTGTCTTGAAAACGTCAATAAATCATCTAATTTGACCCCGTTATGAGAAAATTTTCTTTTAGTTGATCTCTTTCTTCTTTTACGTGAGATTCTTTTATCTGATAATTCTTTAATACTTACAATAAAATAGCCCTGTTTCTGTAACCTAGAAATCAAAATCTTTTTATTTTCTACCTCAATTACATTCTTAAAACTCTTCCCTTCCTTATTCTTTACTATATAAACAAATTTAGGCATAAGACAATTCTCCTAAAGACAAATATAAAAAACTAACTACTTATACTCACCCTACATATTTCATCATAACTTGATATACCTTGTTCAACAAGCCTTATTCCCGACTCAAATATAGTGGTCATACCTTTCCTTCGCGCTGCATCATTTATCTCATTACTACTAGCACCCTTTGTAATAAGAGCACGAATTTCATCATCCACAGGCAACACCTCTGCTATAACAATACGGCCTTTATAGCCGGTATTATTACACTGCTCACATCCTTTAGCCTTATATATTAAATCACTTTTAAATTTTATATCACTCTGATTCTCTGCCGATGGCTCGTAAGGTTCTTTACACTTAGGACAAAGTTTTCTTGCTAACCGCTGGCCTACAACCATGGTCAATGAAGGTGTTAATAAATAATGCGGTATTCCTATATCTATCAAACGTGTTATAGCAGAGGCAGCATCATTAGTATGAAGGGTGCTTAATACAAAATGTCCAGTAAGTGCTGCTCTTACGCATATAGAAGCGGTCTCAAGATCTCTAACCTCCCCCACCATTATAATATCAGGGTCTTGACGTAAAAATGAACGTAATGCAGTTGCAAATGTTAAGCCTATTTCTGAACGGACTGCTACCTGATTTATCCCATCCATCTTATATTCCACAGGATCTTCAACTGTCATGATATTTTTATGTGGGTCAAAAGTCTCTTTTAAAGAAGAATATAGAGTTGTAGACTTACCACTACCCGTAGGTCCTGTTACAAAAAATAAACCATATGAACTTTTAAGAGCCTTTTTTATAAGGTCCACTTGTTTTACATCAAAACCCAAAGAAGATAATTCAAGCGGTGTAGCACTTTTATCAAGAATACGCATAACAACCTTTTCTCCCCATACTGTAGGAATAGTAGATATACGTATATCTACAGTTCTATCCTCTAACTTAGCTGTTATAGCACCATCCTGTGGGAGCCGTTTTTCTGCTATATCTAATTTGGCCAAAATCTTAATCCTTGATACTATGGGTAAATGGAAATGTGGAGCAGGAGGAGGAATATTATATAACCTACCGTCTATTCTATAACGTAAACTTATCTTTTTCTCAAACGGTTCTATATGAATATCACTAGCCCTCTCATCTATAGCCTGACGAATAATCAAGTCCACCAATTTAATAACTGGTGCCTGTTCTGCCTTTTCTATTATTCTATCCAAACTAAGATCTGAAGACGTATCTTCCACCGGGCTATAATTTGCCGTCGCTATAAGACCATCCTCTCCCTCATGGCTATACGACTTCTCCACCTCTTGATCAAGCATGGAACTCTTGCCTTCTCCGGAGGAACTCTTATAGTAAAAATTCGTAATAGCCTTCTGCAAAACAGAACGCGGAGCAATAACCAAATTAATTGTACAACCTGTAATACGACGCAAATTATCTAACAAAAGTAAATCCAAGGGATCATATACCGCACAAGTCAAAGAATTCATATGTTTTGAAAGTGGCAAGACACAATTTTTATGGGCAAAGTCCGCGGGCACTAATTTTTCTAATTCTTGATCATCCTGTGGCTTCAATAGATCCGGATTATTAGAGGTATAATAAGGAATCCCTAACTGCGCCCCCAATGCAGCGGTCATACCCTCCTCATCAATCATACCTAACTTTATTAAAATCTCACCAATACGTCCCTTCTCTACTTTCTGCGTCTCAATAGCTTTCTGTAATTGTTCTTCTGTAATGAGACCTTGTTTTACTAAAATCTCACCTAATCTAAGACGGGCCATAAATTCCCCTCTATTACTTATTTTGAAAAACGTGAAAATTCTTTATTAATTGCCATTACTTTTTGGGCAGGCAAACTTCTTTCTCTAATAAACTCTTCGGAGGCAACCCTTTGTGGCAGGGTATCATCAATTATGGTTGGAGTAATAAATATCATTAATTCTCTCTCTTTAGCTGAATCATCCTTATTCCTAAATGCCATACCTAATATAGGAATACTCCCTAATAAAGGAACTCTCAACTTTTTTTTAGAAGCCTCACTTCGAACAAGCCCTCCAATAATTACAGTATCCCCATCTTTCACTCGTAGAATAGAACGTGTACTACGTTCTTCTGGATTCTTAAAAGAGGCTGTCCCTGCTCCTGTAGAAAAAGTGACGTCTTCTCCTGTTGCTATAACTCTAGGTTCTATAGCCATAACTATCTCTCGGGTAGCAAGGTTAGCTTGAGGCGTAACTTTAAGAATCACCCCTGTCTCAACTCGCTCCGCCTCTGCAGTAGTTATTCCCTGAGATCCTGCTGTAGTTGTCACAGAAGCCACTCCTATCGCTTCGTCTGTTTTAATTTGAATAATAGCCGTTTGATTATTCAAAGTAAGAATTTTGGGGCGAGCTAAACTCTTAGTATCTGAACAACTTTTTAAAAAACTAAGCCAAAATTTAAGTCCAGTAAAATCAATCTTACTTGTCTGATACCTATCGCTTCCAATAGAATATCCATCATCCTTAGCATTATCAGTATTAAACGGCCAAACATCCTCTCTAGCTCCTCCACTGAAAGCAACTGGAGTTTCTCCAAATTCCACTCCTAATTTATCAATATCATTTTTGGAAACATCCAACATCTCAACTTCAATTAATATCTGGGGTACCTTTACATCCAGCCTAGCTATTGTCTGTTCTATTTCAGGGAAAACACTAGGCACATCTGTAACTATAATGCTATTTGTTCTACTATCTTCTACTAAACGACCATCTGGCGTAAGAAGTGCTCTTACAGCGGCAACAATACCATCTGCTCTCCTCTTATTAAATGAAGGAGTCCCACCCCCAGACTCTGGATCTTTACTTAAAGTAAAATTCAATTTAGAATTAGATACAGTTGCATATTTTAATCTATATACTCTTGTCATTAGTTCTTTAACCGGTTTCTGTAGTCTTTTAACCACAAAAATATTACTTCCTTCTTTTATCTCATAGGTTAAATTATTAGCAGACAATATACGTTCGAGTGCCTCCTCTACTGGTACGTGATCTAGATAGAGATTAATCTTTTTATTAGAAATATCAGCAGATGCGATAAAATTGAGTCCTGATTGTTGAGAAAAAATTTTAAGCACATCACTTAAAGAGGCATTTTTAAAATCCATTGAGATTGTTTTCTGAGGTTTTTCATAACCGTATAAATCTGAATAATAATCTTCCATTGCAAAAACTCTGAAACACCATGATAGCGCAGCTATTCCTATTATAATAATATATATTATAATTTTTTTTATCATTATAAAAAAACTCCTTTTATCTTGCCTTCTTTAGAAAATATTATTTTACTTCTAATAAAACATCCTGTCAAGTTTCATGGAGTAATAGTAATTTTCTTTCCCGCAAATATTATATCAATCGCATCCTTTCTTATATCTACCACCTTTATTTTAGTATTCTCAATAATATCCCCAATCCCTACCACTGTATTATTAATAATAGCTTGGGGCCTATCACTATTCCAAACCACACCTGTAACTTCTAATCTTGGCAAAGGAGGAACTGGACTTAATGATTTTTGTCTTGTTACTGGTTGTTTAGATCTTTTATCCCCTATCTTTTTTTTCCTATAATATTTATTTTTTTTATGATATTCATTTTTGATAGAAGGAATAGGTTTAGGTAGAATGGGTCGTATTTTTTTAGGTTTAATCTTTTTCTTCTTTTTGTGAGGAACTGTCTTTTTTCCCGGCCATTCAGGCAACTTGGGTTTAAATGGATTATATGTCCATGCCCATAAAACACCTATTTGAAAAAATCCCAAATAACAAATAAAATATAATATAACAAATAGTCTAATCATGTTTAAGATTAATTGCTGTAATTTTCAACCTCGATTTTATAGAACTACTATCCTGCTTTTTTGCTGAAAAGCGATGAAAAACATGTCCACCTGTCTTCACAGTCCATTCATCTATTCTTATTGCATAAAGAGTATTCTCTAATGCCTTAATAAATGATAATAAATCATCATAATTATTCTTAGAAGTAGCCAAAATAGTTAAAGATGTGGTCAGTATCTCCTTATTCTCATCATCTCTTTTATCAACTGGTGACAAAGAAATTATCTGTATATTATTAGCTATAGCCAAATCTGAAATTAATTCTATAAACTTATCCTTAGATATTGTAGGAGGAAGCTTATCCCAAAATGTTTTATAATTTTTTTTTATCTTTTGTGCCTCTTGGATCACCTGTTTCTTCTCTTCCAAAGTTGGAATCTCTTTATGTATAATTTTTACTTTAGTTTTATACCCTACTATAATTTGTATTATTACAAATAAAGTAATAATAATCAATAAAATATTAACTAAAAGAGTTGGGCGTCCCTGCAGATCCTTTAAAAGTGCATTAAAATCTATATCCTTTAAATCCTTTACATCTATCTTACTTAGATCTTTTATATTCATCCATCCTCTCCACAGACTATAAACAACACAATTTTTATAAATAAAATATATTCCTTATCTACATTGAATCTTAAACACTGTCACAGTGTAATCATCTAATCTTGTAATATTAGTTTCTAAATTAATATTATCAAAAAATCTTGAAAATCGTTTTTCATCCTTTAAATTCTTCAATAATTCATTAACCTGCCTAAACTGTTCCTTTATGTCATCTAAGTAAGCATAACCTGACATACTAATACTAATTTCCCCTTTCCCCCCTTCTGACTCTTTACCTTTTTTATTTTTTTTAAATGTATCTAAATAAGTAATATCTATATCCTTAATCCATGTCCCCGATGGCAACAGCGTAGGTATGAGTTTTAAAAAAAAATGGACATCACTCTTTAAGCGAATATCTTTTAACATTTTTAATCTATTTTTTAAATTTATGTTCTTCACCCTAACCTTATCTATGGAAACACTTTGATATTCTCCTAAATCTTTTCTTAACATATCAATCTTATGTCTATGTTCCCTGAGCAAATTATTAGTAACAACCAAAGTTAATATAATAGCCAATACACACACTACCGCTGTCTTAGCAATTTCTTTATAACCCAACCCTTCATCATAAGACGAAATTTGAATATGTGGATTTTTCTTCTCGCCTGATAACTCAAAATATACAGGAAGTTTCTGTCCCGCTACAGCAGAACCATAAGCCTTTAGAAAACTTATTGAATTAAGTCCATCATCATGAAATATCTCCTGAACAGAAACTACCTGTATAGGTAACGATATCTTCCCCTCTAATTTCTTTATCACTATATCGGATGGGATTATCGATAAAAATATAACCTTCTCTACACTTGGCATATTTTCCTGTCTGCAAAAGTAATCCAATGAAATATTCACCTCATCTATAAGTCGAGTACTCCATCTATCGTTATCCTCTTCCCCTTCTTCATAAGCTGGTCTTAATTGAAACTCTCTAACAAACAACGGTTCACCCTGAGTCGTTATAATTATTTTTCCATCCTTATCATCTTTCTCTACGATAGCAATAGTTTGTTCTATGGAAATAATATCCTTGACCAAAAGACCTCTAATTAAAGCCACTGCCCCTGGTTCAACATAATTAAGCTCTTTACCTGCCTCCCTTACATAGTTCAAATATCTTTGTAACACCGTATTTTTTATACCAACAAAAATTATACGCAATGATCGAAGATTATCTTTGGTGCATACTGTAGAATGGAAAGAATAAACCAAATCTTCCAGGCTAAATGGAATATATTTCAAAACCTCAAACTCTACCACTGACTTTATCTCATTTGCACTTACCCATGGAACAACAAAAGAACGGAAAAGAATATCTTGTGCGGGCAAAGAAATATTAATAAGACTATTATCAGGAAGATCTTCTGGGGGGATAGAAGCCAACTGTATACCCTCCTCTATCTTAGCTACACCTATCCCGCCAGATAGCTTTGCTTTAATTGAAACTTTAAAGGTCTTAACGATATCTATCCCTCGGGCTTCTACAAAAAACAAATAATTACTAGCCCAAAACATACCTATCTGTGTTCCTTGTTCCATCATCTTCCCAGTTTATCTTTAAAGGTAGTATTAAACAACATCTTATTCTGAATAAACTACATCTATATTCAGTTTTGAAGTCCCAAAAATACCTGTCCCACTACTATAAAGATTAGCACTTATATTAAATAAATAAGGACCTATATATAGGGAATCACTAATAAAATTCCCTGCGGAATCTGAAAGTTGATTTGATAAAAATAAATCTAAGGCCCCTTCAGCCAATAATTCCGACTGTATCTGTCTTATCTCACTTTCTGTGGTTTTAACACGTGTAGTATTTAGCCCTAATATACTCACAACAAGTGCTATCACTACCGTTATTATCATTATAACCGTAACAAAAACAACACCTTCATTATCCTTTCTTAATTCTTTTAACATAATAAGCCATCAAATAAATGTCCCTATCTCATTTTTTGGGTATATATTCAAAATGACTTTTACATCTCGGACATAAAATAGTTTCATCCTTTCCTTTATTATTATAATAAAAAAATAAATATGTACAAAATGGACACTGTCTTAAAAACTTAACGTCATATATGCCAATTTTTTCATTATAATCATAAAATAACCATAAACTAAATACAAGAAAAATAAAAAAAGAAACATAAATAGCAACAGCAGTATTTATAGTAAGTTGTATCATTTTATATAAAATCGTAATGGCAGATATGGTTGTATCTTTAAGATACCACTATTTTCCATGTCTAAAGTTTCATTATCTTCTACTATTGGCTTTAAAGGAAACACTGTCTTTGGGGGATAACCCTTAGGATATTTCCCTTCATCTGTTACATAACAAATAGGTTTATCTACTAATATATTACGAAAATCTTCATTTGAAATAGGTATTATATCATTATAAACAAAATACTTGCTTACATAGTTATCCGTCGTTATCAATGGAGTCCTCACATTTTTTAAAATTGCACCTAAAAATACTATCTGGGGTTTTTCCCCTGGATGATACTCTATCGGCACAATCACTATCTTTTTAAATAGCAAAAATTGTGCGAATATTGAAAACGTTAATGACAAAAGGAACAATCCATGTTGTCGTAGTGACATATCTTAAAAATAATTAATTCCACCTAAAATTTTATCAACCCCTAATGTTATTCCCTAATCCTTTAGCTTCCTTGGTTTGTAGCTATATTTATCTTCTCAATACCCAAATTTCTACACAAATCCCAGACATCAACTATTCTACCTACAGATGCCCGTCTATCTGCCTTTATCAATAATGCCCTACCATTGTCTGCTGCTTTGCTAAGCTGATGCCGTAATTCTTCCATAGTTGCTACTTTACCATTCAGATAAATAACATTTTCACGCGTAATAGTTATAATAAGATTCTCATCCTTTATTGCATCACTAGTCACTGCCTTTGGCAGACTCACCTTAATTCCAGTCTGAAAAGTAAAGGAGGAAGACAACATAAAAAATATCAACAACTGAAAAATTACATCTATAAGAGGAGCTATATCTATCTGCTCCAACCCATATTCTAATTTGGTATGTCTCCTAAATTTCATTTGTTATCTTAAGTTAAATATTATTAAATATTAAAGCTATTTTAAAACTAATCAACTCCTTGCTCTGCAATTTGACACATATAATTAACCAACTCAGTGGCTGCCCTCTCCATATCCAAGATAAAATGATTAATGCGATTTACAAAATAATTATATGCGACAAAAGCAGGAATAGCCACAATAAGACCCGCTACTGTTGTCAAAAGCGCCTCTCCGATACCCCCTGCCAAATCACCAGGAGTTACAGGATTAAGAGAAGCTGCCTGTCTCTGTATCATACTAAAACTAGCAGTCATCCCCGTAACAGTACCTAAAAGCCCTAATAACGGACTTATATGTGCTATCGTTGCCAAGGCGCTTATCTTACTTTCTAATTTTGGGATCTCAAACAAACTCGCATCCTCCATACTTTCCTTTATCTCTTCCCTAGAACAACCGAATTTAATAATACCTGCCTTCATTATCTTAGCAACCGGGGAAGGGCTTCTATCACAAAGCTCTATCGCTTCCTTCATTCTATTTTCTTTAATAAACTCAAAGACATGTTGCTTAAGTCTAACTATATCGTCCTTAATACTTCTAAAATATAGTAATTTTTCAATAATAATAGCTACACCAAAAAAAGAACACAACAATATTGGAATCATAATTGGGCCACCCGCCTTTATCATAGTCCATATATTCATCTGCCAAAGTCCATTCATTAGCTTTTCCTCCTAATTACTTATTCTAATTAAAGATAAATCACAATCTGGGAATAAAAACCAAGACAAAACCTACAACTTTTGAAAGGGCTATCCTTCCCATCCAATCAAATTATGTGCTCTCATCCACTCAATTCTCTCTTTTGCAAATTTTGCTTCATCGGTATGTAACCCAATAATCTTTTCATATATCTTTTTAGCTTCAGACCACTTCCCCTCATTCTCGAACACCTTAGCAATATTAAGATATGCCTTAACAACCCAATGTTTTTTATTTTTATAAAGATATGGTATTTTAAAATATTCATCTACTGCCTTTAAAGGATTACCCATCAACTCATAAGCATCACCAATAAGAAACCGTATCTCGACTGCCTCTGTTCTGCTACGTCCTAATTTTGCTGAAAGAGCGGATTTATATGCAGCAATAGCTTTATTATACTCTCCCAATCCCTTATAAATTTCCGCTATCTTCACATAGGCATCACGTTTAAATTCTGGAGAAGTTTTTATAATGCTATTGTATGTATCTATAGCAGCATCTGGCTCCAATTTACGGGAAAATATTTCTGCAATAACAAGTCTTGCCTTAGCATACAATTCAATGTCTTTCCTGTCAATTCTTTTAAAAGCATTTAAGGCCTTATCATATTCCTCTTTTGCAAAATATGCCTGTCCCAAATCGTAAAGGACCATATTTATCTGTTTATGCTCAGGAAACTCCTTAACGAATTGGGAATAATAATCAATGGCATTATCAAAGTCCGAAACTCCTAAATAATAATCCCCTAACCAAATCAACGCATCTGCCTCTATTGAAGAATTCGGATATTTATAAACCAAAATCTTAAATCTCTTTATCGACTCATCTACCTTGCCTATTCTATAATAGCACTTAGCAATCCCTATCTCTGACTTCCCAATCAACCTATCTTCAGATTTATATTGTTTAATAATATAATTAAAACTCTTTAAGGCCTTTTTATATTCAGCTATATTAAACTCTGCTAATGCCAGAATATAATAGGCCTCCCCTATAGAACGTTTATCCTTTTCAGAGGAAGAAGCTATGAAATCATTCATTTGCTCAATCGTATTTGACCAATCCCCCATCTTAAAATATGACACTGCCAAGTAATACTTTACATCTTTAAGAAATTTACTCTCCGGAAAATTTGCCTTAAGAGTTTCAAAAGAAAGGACTGCAGCCTTTACTTTATCAGATTTTAAAAGAGCTATTCCCTGGCGATACTGGACATAATCTAAATAAGGGCTATTAGAATATTCCTTTAATATCTCATCATAAACTTCTATTGCCTTATTATACTGTCCTATATCTTGATAAGCATCTCCTATCTGGGCTAGAGCACTTATTTCTACTATCTCATTATCGGTTTTATCTTTTACTGTACGAAATATCTTTATAGAGGAATCAACATCACCTGATTTTAGATATGACCAAGCAAGGCCAAAATATGCCTTTTCTAATATATCCTTATAATCCTTAGAAAGTGGTTGATGTTTTGTATAAGACAATGAAGAAGTGTTTAATAAAGGACTATTATGATTATTTACAATCTCAGATGCCGTGGCACCTTGCCCATAATACATTCTAGTAGACCTACTACCTGCAACTGTACTTGCTCCTCTATCCAAGACGGATAACTTATTAATTAATTCTTTATAAGTACGGATAGCAAATAAGTATTGTTTTAATTTATAATAAGTATTTGCCTTACCCAAATATGCCTCAAAAATCCTCTTACTTTTAGGGAACCGTTCTATCAATTGGGAATATGCATCCAATGCTTTTTTATACTCACCTGTTTCTGTAAATAAACTCGCTTTCCCTAAATATATATCATCTGAATCAATCCCCTTTTGTTTAGCAAATTTTTCTGCGGCATCAAAATATTTCTGAGATATATTATACTTGCCAAGCTTTAAATAGCACCAGCCTAAACTTACCTTAGCCATTAATATCAAATTACTATCATATGCTATATCAGCCGCTTTAGTATAATAAGTAATAGCTGTAAGGAAATCATTAAGGCTATAACAAGACTCCCCCATAATAAAATATGCATCAGCCCTCCGGGTAGACTGAGGATAGGCTTTTAAATATTCTTCAAAATATCGTAAAGCCTCCTTATATTTACCTCGATCAAATTTAATTTCTCCTAATTTAAATCTTGCCTCTTCACATAATTGGTGTTTTGGAAATTTATGCACCAACTTTTTGAACATCTTACCAGCCTTCTTGAATTCTTTCTGGTCAAAATAAAGCCAGCCTAACGAATAATATGCCTGTGGCGTATATATAGAATCAGGATACAATTCGATTAACTCTTTATAATGTTTTTCTGCCTCTTTATAATCCGCTCCCTTAAGATAAGTCTCCCCTAACCAAAACAAGGTCGCGTCCTTCAACTCTGTGTATTGAAGTAAATCATGAAAGGTATCATATGCCTTTAAATATTCTTTTTTAAAAAAATAACATTGCCCCAACAACAATTTCGCTTTAACATTACGTTCCGTATCAGGATATTTTTCCAAAAGTTGGTTAATATAACGAATAGCTACATCATAGAAACCATCCTCAAATGCCTCCTGAGCGACAAAAAATAACTCCTTCGCTTCCTGAACTGCATATACCCTTGTTACTATGCATAGAGATATCAACAATAACACTGCAACTATCAATCTTAACTGTCTCTTATAAAAAATATTTTTTTTCATCTCTATTGAACTCTTAGCTTAATATTCTTGAAAGATATTCTCCTGTATATGACTGCTTATGATTAACTAAATCCTCTGGTGTTCCAGCAAAAACAACCTCCCCTCCACTATCTCCGCCCTCTGGTCCAAGATCAATAATATAATCAGCACTTTTAATTACATCCATATTATGTTCTATAACAAGTACTGTATTACCCTTATCAACTAATCTATGCAATATAGAAAGGAGTTTATCTACATCTGCAAAATGCAGCCCCGTTGTTGGTTCATCTAAGATATAAAATGTCTTTCCCGTAGACTGCCTGCATAATTCACTCGCAAGTTTAACTCGCTGTGCCTCTCCGCCCGACAAGGTGGGGGCTGGTTGACCTAATTTTATATACCCCAACCCCACATCATACAAAGTGGCTAAGATTCTCATTATAGGAGGTATATTATCGAAAATTTTCATACATTCTCCAACAGAAGAATCAAGAATATCTGCTATGTTTTTGCCTTTGAATTCAATACTTAATGTCTGCTCAGAAAATCTTTTGCCACCACAAACCTCACATTCAACATATACATCCGGGAGGAAATGCATCTCTATCTTTAATATTCCGTCCCCCTTACATGCCTCACAACGACCTCCCTTAACATTAAAACTAAACCGTCCTGGCTTATACCCTCGCATCTTTGATTCTGGCAGCTGGCTAAAAAGCTGCCTAATATGACTAAATACTCCTGTATAGGTAGCAGGATTAGATCTTGGTGTACGGCCTATTGGAGATTGATCAACCTCTATTACTTTATCAATATATTCTATACCCAATATTTTTTTATGCAACCCCGGCTTTTGCCTAGAATTATGAAGTCGTTGGACCAATCCCTTATAAAGTATTTCCTCAACAAGAGTAGATTTTCCTGACCCTGAGACACCTGTGACACACACAAACCTTCCTAGCGGAATAGCCACATCTATATCTTTAAGATTATTCTCTCTTGCCCCTATAATTTTCAAATATTTACAATTCTTGATTTCCCTACGTTGAGTAGGGGTATGAATATGTAACTGACCACTTAAATATCTTCCTGTAAAAGAACGATTGCTCTTTAATAAACCAGAAACTTTGCCTGCATATATTACCTCTCCTCCATACTCTCCTGCACCAGGGCCTAAATCAATAACATAATCACTACTTCTTATGGTTGCCTCATCATGTTCCACTACAATAAGGGTATTACCAATATCTCGTAATGAATGAAGAGTTTTTAAAAGTCGTTCGTTATCTCTCTGATGTAAACCTATGCTTGGCTCATCCAGTATATAAATAACTCCTACTAACCCGGAACCAACCTGAGTGGCTAAACGTATACGCTCAGCCTCACCTCCAGACAGAGAGGAACTTCTTCTATCTAGGGTTAAATAACCAAGCCCTACATTAATACAAAAGTCAAGCCGCCTGCATATCTCCTTTAAAATGGGCTGACTGATTATCTCTTTCTCTTTAGGGAATTTTAACTTAGAAAAAAATTCCCTTGCCTTCTTTATAGAAAAACCTGTTACTTCTGCTATATTAACCCCTGCTATCCTAACCGCCAATACCTCTTTCTTTAACCTAGCTCCATTACATACTGGGCATGAAAGCACAGACATATACTTTGATAATTCATCCTTAAGCCAATCACTATCCGTTGTCCTAAACATCCGTTCAAGATAATTAACAACGCCTTCATAAACCTTCCCCCATATAACATCGTTAGAGCCGTAAAAAAGTAGCTTTTTAAACTTATTGTTAAGACTATGAAACGGTATATGTGTATCCACTCCATAAATTGATGCCAACTGTCTCATAACAGAACGGTAATACATAAGATAAGCTCGCCTACCTCTTTTGGAAGGAGCTATAGCATTTATCCATGGTTTATTCTCATCCGGAACAAGCAATTCAGGATCTATTTCCATCCTTGTCCCCAAACCATTACAATGTTCACATGCTCCATAAGGAGAATTAAACGAAAACATACGCGGTGACATCTCCGCTATATTAATACCACAATCGATACACGCATACCTCTCGCTAAAAATTCTATCCATCTGCTCAGTCTCATAGTAAACTATAACAATACCTGATGACATCTGCAAGGCAGTTTCTACAGAATCTGTTAATCTTTTTTTTATTGAGGGTTTAATTGTAATACGATCTACCACTGCCTCTATATGATGAACCTTGTACCTATCCAGACTGATACTCTCGCCAACTGAATAAATCTTGCCATCTGCCCTGAACCGTGAAAATCCTGCCCGAGCTATCTTCTTTGAAATATCCTTATACTCCCCTTTTTTCCCACGAATAATAGGTGTCAATATCATTACACGCTCACCTTCTTTAGCGTGTAATATTTGTTCAACTATCTCCTGTGCAGACTGCCGTTCTATCTTCTTACCACACTTATAACAAAAAGGTTCCCCAACCCTTGCATAAAATAGACGCAGATGATCATATATCTCAGTCTGTGTGGCTACTGTAGAACGGGGATTACGGCTAGTAGTCTTCTGCTCAATAGAAATAGTAGGAGATAACCCTTCAATAGCTTCTACATCAGGTTTGCGCAACTGTTCTAAAAACTGTCTTGCATATGCAGACAAACTTTCCACATATCTACGCTGTCCTTCAGCATAAATAGTATCAAAAGCTAAAGAAGACTTTCCTGAACCACTCAATCCAGTGATAACAACAAATTTATTCCTTGGTATCTTAAGATCAATCCCTTTAAGATTATGTTCTTTTGCTGAACGGATAACAATATAATCAGATTTCATTGCCCTAACATGTTATTATATAGATAGTTACAAAAAAACCAGAAAGCCACAAGGATGTCAAAACACAACAACGATCGAGTAACCGATCCTGACCTCCTTGTGGCTTTATAAACAAAACCTCTATAAAAAAATTATTTACTATCTCTTTCTAGCCTTTTTGGTTACCTTCTTCTTTGTAGAGACCTTCTTAGCTGAAGCCTTCTTTTTTGCAACAGTCTTCTTTACTATGGCCTTTTTTACTGTCTTCTTAGCAGCAGTCTTCTTTACTGTGGCCTTTTTTACTGTCTTCTTAACAGCAGTCTTTTTAGTTGCAGCGGTTGTCTTTTTCTTAGCAGCTGTTTTCTTAGCAGCCGTCTTCTTTTTCTTCCCACCTCGTACCATCTTGGCACATGATATATCTCCATTCTTATCAATAAAATACAAATACCCTGCCTCTTTTGTTATTCCTACCTTTGCAACCTTCTTCGGCTTGCCGCCTTTCTTAGTCCCACGAGCCATTACCGCACATGATACATCACCATCCTTATCAACAAAATACAAATACCCCGGTTCTTTTTTTATGCCTACCTTAGCTACTTTTTTGGCCATGCCTAACACCTCCTTTCAGGTTATCTTTACAGCCATATCCTAAAAATAACAATATTGTTCCAAATTTTTTTAGATCCCCTTTTAGAAGGGCAGGATCCTCCTCCCGCAAATCTATAAAATCACGTACCTATTACAATCCCAGAACAAAACTGCCTTAAAGTCTGCATCCCAGACAACACCGCTAAATAACTAGTCTTTGGATTATCTGGGCACACTACATTATCGGTACGTGTCCATATTCGGCCAAAACTGCCCTTCACCTCAATCTCATGAGTATTAGAAACATATTTAGGTGAGGTCAAAATCCTAACTATAATCTTGTCTTTTACACCAGAGGCCAAGGCCAATGTAGCAGCAACATTAATATTTCTAGGGAAATACTTTACTGCCTCATCTACACTGCCCTCAAAGACCAATGTTTCTTTTTTTATTTTAGATAACCTTATACCCTTACTTTCAAAATAAGGATTACCTGCAAGCCCTGCTGGTGGTTTGCGTGTAGTAATAGTAATTGAATCAATTCCCACAATAGCAGCAGCCTTTATTGCATCTATACCGCATATCGCGCCTGAAGGTAAAAGGATGGAACATCCCTGCCTTTTTGCTAAATCAAACAAAGATTGGGAATTCAATAACCTTCCGACACTCATGGCAAGAACATTTTTCTTGGCAAGAAGGGCTGTTCGAATTATGCTACGTGTATTAGCTGCACTTACGGCCTCAACCATTAAATCACAATTATCAACCACCTCTTGCAACGAACTCTTTACCACTCCCTTGATAGACAACTTACGCGCAAGGGCCATTGCTCTCTGTTCATCCACATCATACAAGGCACTAACCTTAGCCTGCCGAGTCATATCCTTTTTAACACTTTCGGCAATACGAGAACCTATTGCACCACATCCAATAATACCTATATTAATCCTTTTACTGCGCATATTAACCTTCTATACCTTAAATATAATATTATCAATAAGCCGTGTATTCCCAAATTTGACAGCCAATGCTATCATTACCTTGCCGGAAACGACATCCAATCTTTCTAAACTATCTACATTAACACATTCTATATAATCAATATCAGCTGACGTATTCTCTCTAATATACGATTCAATAAAACTTACTATATCTGATGCATTTCTACTCCCGTTTTCTACTTTTCTTTTTGCTTGTCTCAATGAAGCATATAGTGCAACAGCCTCTTGTCTCTGAATAGGATCAAGATAACTATTACGTGAACTCATTGCCAAACCATCAGGTTCTCTCACAGTAGGGCATATCTTTACCTTAACAGGAAAATTTAAATCCTGGACCATTCGAGTTAATACTACGGCCTGCTGAGCATCCTTCTGTCCCAAATATAATACATCAGGCAAAACAATATTAAGGAGTTTGGAAACAACTGTCGTAACTCCTCTAAAATGTCCTGGTCTTGATAGCCCGCATAAACATTCTGTTATCTTCTTCACCTCTACATAAGTAAGATAACCGTCGGGATACATTTCTTTATCCGTCGGATAAAATATTATATCAACTTTTTCCTTCCTCGACAATAATTTATCTTTTTTTTCTTGCCTTGGATATCTATCAAAATCCTCCCCCGGAGCGAACTGAGTGGGATTAACATATATACTTAAGACTACTATATCATTCTCTCGTCGGCAACGACGTATAAGAGATAAATGACCTTCATGTAACGCCCCCATGGTAGGGACAAAACCAATCTTTTTATTTTGTTGTCTTAATTTTTTCACTAACGATTGAATGGTCTTTATTTTTCTAATTATACGCATAAAACATTCCTTTTACCTCAGGATATATCTCCATAAGCGGTGCCATTACAAAATCACGGCTAAACATACGGGGATGAGGAATGGTCAACTCAGGAGTATGCATAACTGTATGACCATAAAGAAGAATATCTATATCAATAGTCCTAGGTCCATTTTTTATTGTTCTTACACGACCAAGAAAATGTTCTATATGTTTTATAGCTTCCAATAAACCCAACGGGGATAAGACAGTCTTCACCCTAATAACAGCATTAAGATATTTTCTTTGCAGAAGAGGCCCTCCTATTGGTTCAGTCTCTATAATAGAAGAACAATTCAACACCTTTATCCCTCTTCTATTTAAAAGAGAAATCGCCATAAGGATATTCTTTTTACGTCGACCAACATTAGAGCCCAAACCAAGATACGCTATAGGCATAGACTAAAAATCTTTAAATAAAAAATTCACCTATTACTATAATACCTTTCTTAACCTATCTACTGCCTCATTAATCCTGTCCTTAGAAACAGTCAATGCCATACGAACATACCCTTCGCCTTCCTTGCCAAAACCATTACCGGGAGTAACAATAATATCTGCCTTTTCTAAAAATGTCTTAGCAGTCTCCATAGAAGAAGAAAACCCCTTAGGTATCTTTGCCCATACATAAAACGTTGCCTTTGGTGCGGGTATTTTCCATCCTAAACTTCTTAATCCATTTATCAAATAATCTCTACGCTCCTGATAAAGTGTCCGCATATCCTCTGTTATCTCATCATCACTTCTAAGAGCAGCAATACCTGCGATCTGTATTGCCTGAAATATGCCTGAGTCAAAATTAGACTTGACCTTAGCAAGCGTGGCTATCAACTTTCCATTTCCTACTGCCCATCCAATACGCCAGCCAGTCATATAATAAGTCTTTGAGAAAGAATGAAATTCTATCGCAACATCCTTTGCCCCATCTACCTCAAATACACTCATAGGTTTTTCGTCATCAAAATATACCTCAGAGTAGGCCATATCTGAAACAATAATAAAGCCTTTATCTTTCGCCAAATTAACCAAGTCTTCATAAAACTTTTTATTTGCAACCGCAGCTGTTGGATTATTAGGGTAATTAATTATCATCATCTTTACACCATTAATCTTTTCTACCTGCGAGAGATTAGGAAGGAAATCATTGCCTGCCTTTAAAGGAATGTAAGTAATCTTGCCTCCTGCAAAGATAATAGATGATTGATAGGCAGGGTATCCGGGATCTGTTATAAGCACTTTATCTTTTGGATTAATAATCCCCAAAGGCAGATGAGCCAACCCCTCCTTAGATCCTATGAGTGGATATATCTCAGTATCCGGAGACATCTCAACAGAAAATCTCTTCTTAAACCAAGAGGCAATCTCCTGCCTTAGTTCTGGCATACCGCTATCCAATGCATAATGATGGTTGTCCCCATCTTCTGCAGCCTTCTTCAATGCTTCTACAATATGAGGATGTGTAGGATAATCCGGATCACCTATGCCAAGATCTATTACATCACGTCCCTCACTTAATGCCTTCCTCTTAGCCTTATCTATCTCAACAAACAAATAGGGTGGTAATTCTTTTAATCTATCGGAAAATTCAATCTCAAAAGACATAGATAATATCTCCTTTTCTTCTACCAAAATATCCATACAAAAGCTACATCTAAAATATAGCTTAATTTAAACCTAATACATCTTGCATATTGTATAGGCCATTATCCTTCTCAAACACAAATTTTGCTGCAACCAAAGCACCTTTTGCAAAAATATCCCTAGTCTTTGCATGATGAGAAAGGATAATAATATCCTCATCGCTTTCAAAAGTGATTGTATGATCACCTATAATCTCACCTTCACGAATAGATTTAATATCCTCAACCTTGTTTGAAGATGCCTCTTCAGCAATATTTGCCAGTGTTTTTGCCGTACCTGACGGAGCATCTTTTTTATGCACATGATGCGCCTCTTCTATTCTAATCTTATATACACCTGCTGTCTTAGCTGCTGTTATCTGTGTTAGTTTAAAAAGGATATTAACGCCTACAGACATATTAGATGAAAATACAATAGCTATCTTTTCTGATGCTTGTTTTATCTTCTGCTGTTGTTCAACGTTAAGGCCTGTTGTCCCTATGACCATCTTTACTGAATGCTCCAGACATTTTGCAACATTCTCCATAGTAGCCTCAGGTGTTGTGAAATCAATAAGAACATCAGCATCCTTAACAGCATCAATATTACTGCCAACACTAATACCTGCCACATTATCCGTTTCCCTACATCTATCCGCATGTTCAAGAAGACAAACAACCTTAAAAGCACTATCTTCTAAGGCCAGATGGGTAATTCTTTTCCCCATACGACCATAACAACCTGTAACTGCTAACTTCAACATAACCAAGATCCTTTCTCTCTTTGTTAATTAAACCATCATTTCAACACCCCATATTCTCTCAATGCTGTCTTTAATTTTTTTGTATTCTCCCCACTCATATCACAGAGTGGCAACCTCAATTTAGATGAACATAGACCAAGAATATCCATTGCCTTCTTCACAGGGATAGGATTTGTTTCAAGAAACATGGCCTTAATTAAAGGTAACATCTTAAAATGAAGCCTGCGAGCCTCTTTTATATTTCCTTGCTCAAATAGCTTAATAACCTTAGCAGTATCAGAAGGAATTATATTCGCAACAACAGATATAACCCCTACCCCCCCTACACTTAAAATTGGAAGTGTTAATGCATCATCCCCAGAAATAAGAAGGAAATCTTTAGGACATGCTAATTTAACGGCCTGCATCTGATCAAGACTACCTGAAGCCTCTTTTACTCCTATAATATTTTTGCAATCATAGGCTAATTTTGCAACAGTAGGGGTCTCGATATTCCTTGCAGTACGGCCTGCGATATTATAAAGAATGATAGGGATATCAACTGCATCAGCAATCGCCTTAAAATGTAAATACAACCCCTTCTGCGTAGGTTTATTATAATAAGGAGTTACAACAAGGGCTGCATCAGCCCCTGCCTTAGCAGCATGCTTCGTCAGCTCAATAGCCTCTGCTGTAGAATTAGACCCTGTGCCTGCAATAACGGGAATACGGCCAGCTGCAGCCTCAATACACACCTCAACTACGCGCTTATGTTCTTCATGAGACAATGTAGGCGACTCACCTGTTGTCCCACAAGGTAGAATCCCATCAGTCCCTTTTTTTATATGAAATTCAACTAATTCTGACAGCTTCTTCTCATCCACACGGTTATTCTTAAACGGTGTAACCAATGCAACTATAGAACCTTTAAACATCTTTACCTCTCCTTGTTTTTGCTATATTATTATACTATATAATTCCGTAATCGTTGTTACTTAACTAATATTACCAGTTAATCCTAAAATTTTTTCACCAATAATACTGGCCCTTGGCAATAAACTTTGCAGCTCCCTTGAGCCATACATTAGTAACACGCCTGTCAACCAAATCAAAACTAATACGTAAAATCTCACCACTATATGTCTTTACTTTCATCCCTACATTAGTCTTGTTAGTAACCTTTGGGTTAGCCTTAAGATATGTAATTATAGCAGATGCCGCACTCCCTGTTCCGCATGCCAATGTCTCATCCTCAACACCCCTTTCATATGTACGCACAGATATCGTCTTTCTATCAACCTGCTCGCAAAAATTTACATTTACGCCCTTAGGCCAGAACCTTTTATGCATACGTATAACCCTTCCGATTTTAGGCACATCAATACCATCTATGTCTTCAACAAAAATAACCACATGCGGCACACCTGTATCAATATAATTTACCCGTATCTTTCTCCTATTAATCTTCAAAGGGATGTCTTCCTGTAAACCAAACGGTTCAGATAAACGGACCGCTGCACTTGCTCCATCTGTATGGCAATGTATAATACCAGCCTTTGTCTCAACCCTGAATTCCCTCTTCTTAAATTGCTTTTCATGAAGTATATAAATTGCCATACACCGTACGCCATTACCACACATCTCTGCCTCAGAGCCATCACTATTAATTATACGCATCTTATAATTAGCACGCCTTGACTTATCCCATACCAGAAGACCATCAGCGCCTATCCCTGTTTTCCTATCACATATCAGCTTGGCAAGACGTTTGTAATTCATCCCTGTCTGCGCATCCACAACAATAAAATCATTACCTGCCCCAACCATCTTTGTGAATTTAACTGTTTTCATCTTTTAAAAACTCCGGTATTTTTTCTGTTTTAATAAGATCTTTAAAAGATTCTCTCCTTCTTACTATATCGAACCGATTGCCTTTCACCATGACCTCAGCGGGTCGCGGACGCATATTATAATTGCTTGCCATTACATAACCATATGCTCCTGCACTCATCACAGCAAGCAGCTGTCCTTTATCAAGCTCAGGCAATAATCTATCCTTTCCCAAGAAATCACCACTTTCACAAACAGGGCCAACAACATCAACCTTTATCTTTTTTACTGTAGTTTCTTTCACAGGGATTATCTTATGATACGCGCTGTAAAGCGAGGGTCTGATAAGCTCACTCATAGAACCATCAACAATAAAAAACTTTTTAACACCATTGTCTTTAAAATATAAAACACTCGTTACAAAAATCCCTGCATTCCCTGCTATAAATCTGCCAGGTTCTATAACTATCTTTAAGCCTGCCTTTTTAAGATATGGGATTATTGCCGCAGCAAACTTGCTAACAGGCTGTAGCTTTTCATCCTTATACCTTATACCAAACCCACCGCCTATATCAAAATATTCAAGACAAATGCCATCTTTTTTAAGCCTATCTATAAATGCAACCGTCTTTTTTATTGCAGAGACAAACGGACGTATAGATGTAATCTGTGAGCCTATATGTATATGTATCCCACTTAACTTAAGACTAGGATATGTATCTTTTGACATAAATATCTTATATGCATTCATCAAATCTATTCCAAACTTCTTCTCAAGCGTACCTGTTTTAATGGCATCATGAGTAGCTGCCTCAACATCCGGATTAATACGCAATACTACCTGAACCTTCTTACCCAACCTCTCTGCCAAAATATTAATCTCTTCCAGCTCTGCTATGGATTCGACGTTAAAAAATAATATACCAGCCTTAATTGCTGAGATTATCTCATCTGATGTCTTTCCTACAGAAGCAAATACAATCCTTTCAGCAGGACACTCCGCCATCAAGGCCTTTTTAAGCTCCCCACCTGAAACTATATCCAACCCTGCCCCTTTATCCACCAATGCCTTTAAGACAGCTATATTATTATTTGATTTCATAGAAAAACAAATAACAGGATAAACCTCTTTAAAGGCTGACTTAATCTCATTAAAACGGTCAACTAATGCTTTATAACTATAAAGATAAAAAGGCGTTCCGACTTCCTTGGCAATATCTGCAACTCTAACCCCTTCGCAATACAACTCTTTGTTTTTGAATATAAAATTATCTTTATGCATGTCTTTATCAACTACCATTAAATTCCATCCTATTTTTTCTTTATGTGAGCAACCTCAAAAATAATGCATTACTTCTACATTCTTATAGAAGTTTATACCTCAAGTACAATGTATCACAACTGATAAGCCCGGTCAAATTAATTAAATATTACAACCTCCTCGTCAAAAAAGGATTTTTTAATTTCTTAGCCAAAATATTTTTGGTCTTTATTAAAATTTTTCCACTTATAAAAACAAACACCATTTTAAAAATTTTTTATTCTTTTATTAAAACCTACTTTCAAGGATTCAAATATATCGCCTCTTAATGCATGAAAACCTATTTCTTTAGAAGACCGTATCCCCAAAAATGACACAACAAACCTGTATCAAGGAAATATATCTTCGAAAATTTTATATATCTTTTGCCTAAATTTATATAAAACGGACGGAGTAATTTTATAACATAACTCATCTCCAAAATACCTATACAAATATAGCTTCACTTTAACCTCTTCTTCCATGCCTCAATCTGTTTTTTAACCATTCCCGGATTTGTTGAACCAAAGGAGGCTTTAATCTTAACAGAGGTTTGAGGATTTAGAAGTTGTTTTACATCCTCATCAAATTCAGGTGAGAATCTCTTTAATTCTTCTTTTGTAAGGGATGATATTTTACGTCCTTTATCAAGGCATTCTCTTATCATAGACCCCACTATGTCATGTGCTTGTCGATATGCAACACCTTTCTTTATCAAGTATTCCATAATATCAACAGAAAAGAACGACTCGTTATTTGTGCAATTAGATAAAATTTCTTCTTTTACCTTAAGTCCAGAAAACAGCCTTGCAAACAATTCAAGTATATCTTTTGCCTTATCGATTGACAAAAAAAGAGGCGGTTTGTCCAACTGCATGTCACGATTATATGTGAATGGCAAGCCTTTCATAAGGACAAGTATCTCATTAAGCCTGCTGTATGCACCCGCAGTCTCTCCTCTAATAAGCTCTAATATATCAGGGTTTTTCTTATGAGGCATAATTGATGAGCCTGTGCACATTGAAAAATCTATGTCTATAAAATTAAACTCACTTGTCGCCCATAAAATAAGATCTTCTGCTATACGGGAAAAATGCATATGCATTATGGCCAACGCTGATATCAACTCAATAATAAAATCCCTGTCGCTTACCGAATCTATACTATTAGGTGTTGGTGATCCAAACCCTAATTGTTTTGCAACAGAGCCCCTGTCAAT